>Ga0307378_10001743_pt1 | contig 34621 bp, 26 predicted proteins | sample UN1MG_FD_202238 | JGI IMG/M metagenome (GOLD analysis project Ga0307378, IMG submission 202238) | Soil microbial communities from Risofladan, Vaasa, Finland - UN-1 | ecosystem: Environmental > Terrestrial > Soil > Coastal area > Acid sulfate soil | place: Finland: Risofladan, Vaasa | collected... | reverse complement strand
GTCAACCCACGGCTCCCCAAGCATCGCCGTGGGCTTTATTCCGTCGCCTCCTTCGGAGGCTCAAGACGCGGATGCCTTGACCGTAGGAGATTACACGCACCCCGACGGATGCCGGGGCGTCCGAGGCCATGCGTGCGAACGCGGGGCGCAGGGACGAACAGGTGGCTACCCGGGTTCTGCGGCGAGCACCAACCGAAACCCCACATTGTTGTGCCGGGACTCAGGACCGGTCCACTCACGATGCGCCGAGCGCAGGCCACAGGGAAGGTTGATCCAGGAGCCGCCGCGTAGAACACGGAGCGACCCGTCCAGAGGACCGCGCGGGTCGGTTTCGTCGCCTCTGTAGAACTCAAAGTATCGGTCCTGGCACCACTCCCAGACGTTCCCGTGCATGTCGTGCAGGCCGAAGGCATTTGCCTTGAAGGCCCCAACAGGGGCCGTGTTCATGTACCCGTCGTCCCAGTTGAACACGGGCATTGTGGGGAACGCCTTCCCGGCGGCCAGGTCCGGGCCGTTGCACCAGCCCTTGCCCTTGTCGGGGTCGTCGCCCCACTGATACCAAGTTGTGGTGCCGGCCCGGCAGGCGTACTCCCATTCCGCCTCCGTGGGCAGCCGATAGCTCGATCCCGCGGGCTTGGCCTTGTCCGTGGCATTCAGCCAGTCGGCGAATGCCCGGGCGTCGTTCCAGCTCACGCATACCACCGGGTGGTCGTCGCTCTGCTTGAAGTACGGATTGCGCCAACAAGCATCTTCTCGACGCTCCTCCTTGCCATCGGCGAGGACGCGCGCCCCTTTGTGCCGTTCGTCCTTCTCAGCGTCGGTCTTGTAGCCGGAGGCCTCGACGAACCTGCGGAACTGTCCTACCGTGACTTCGTGCTTGCCCATGCTGAAGGCTTTGGAGAGCGTTACCCGGTGGGCCGGCTTTTCATGGCTGAACCCCCCCTCCCTGATCTGGGGCCACTTGGCTACGACGGCTTTCGTGTCGGAATCTGTGCTGCCCATCGTGAAGGAGCCAGCGGGGATGAGGACGAAGGTCATCTTCACCCTGCCGCCGAGGTCCACGACCCGCTCCTCAGGGGCAGGGTCGCCGGAACACCCTGCCAGCGCCGCCAGCACCACCAGCGCCGGTGGAACGGGCATCCGCCCCCACCCCGCCCGACGACGCCCCAGCGCCCTCATGGCAGCATCCTCCTGGTTGCCGGTTCCTATAGCGACAAGCGGGACGCTCGCGGCTACGTCTATCGCAGCACAGCATGGCAGGGCCGCGGCCCCGTTGTCAAGCCGCGGGGCCGCCGATGCCGCGGGTCATGGGCAAGGTGGCCACCTTGACGGGGCTGGGATGACGGACGTTGGGCGCGGCATGCAACCCGCAAGTGATTATGACCACAGGCGTTACAGCGTACGGCCCTGCCGTCTGCCGGCCTGATTTCAAGGTGGCCAACCCCTGTGTTGCGCAGTGGCCACCTTGGCCATCTTGGCAGTCCCGCCTTCACGAGGCTCTCATGAAGACCACGTAAACACGGGACTACGAACGCGCACAGCCGAGGGCGGCTGTGCCACACGGTCGCCGCCTCACGGGTGTTCGTCCGCCGCGGGGGTGCCGTTGGCCTTCTTCTTGTGGTTGAGGAGCGCGGCGACCTTGTTGACGGCCACGATGTAGGCCTGGGCGCTCGCCTCGAGGATGTCGGTCGAGGCGGCGCGGCCCGAGACGCGGAGGCCCTCGGACTCGAAGAGCAGCGATGCCTCGCCCAGCGCGTCCTTGCCGCTGGTGACCGCGCGAATCTGGTAGTCGAGCAGCTTGCCGGTGATCCCCGTGATGCGGTCAATGGTCTTGTACACGGCGTCCACCGGGCCATCGCCCGTCGCGGCATCCTGCACGGGCTCTTCATCGTCGCGCTGGAGGACGACGGTGGCCGTGGGGATGGTGGTGGAGCCGCTGGTCGTCTGGAACTTGACCAGGCGGAAGAGCCCCTTGGCCTCGGCGGCAACGCCCTCGATGATCGTGCGGAGGTCGTCGTCGAAGATCTGCTTCTTCTTGTCGGCGAGGGCCTTCACCTCGGCGACGACCTGGGTGAGCTGCTCGTCGGCGAGCTCGTAGCCGAGCTCGCGGGCGCGGTCGCCGATGGCGTGGTGGCCCGAGTGCTTGCCGATCACGAGGTCGCTCTTCTGGAGCCCGACGTCCTCGGGCCGCATGATCTCGTAGCACGCGCTGTTGACGAGCATGCCGTGCTGGTGGATGCCGGCCTCGTGGGCGAAGGCGTTGAGGCCGACGATGGCCTTGTTGCGCTGGACGAAGAGGCCGGTGAGGCTGGCGACGAGCTTGCTCGTGGGCACGAGCCGCTGGGTGAGGACGCCCGAATCCGCGCCGAAGTAGTCGCGACGCGTCTTGAGGTTCATCACGATCTCTTCGAGCGCGGCGTTGCCCGCGCGCTCGCCGAGGCCGTTGATCGTGCACTCGACCTGCCGCGCCCCCGCCTTCACCGCGGCGAGCGAGTTGGCCACGGCGAGCCCGAGGTCGTTGTGGCAGTGGACGCTGATGACCGCCTTGTCAATGTTCGGCACGCGGTTGCGGAGCGTGGCGATGAGGGCGCCGAACTGCTCGGGCTCGGCGTAGCCCACCGTGTCGGGAATGTTCACCGTGGTCGCGCCCGCGGCGATGGTGGCCTCGACCACCTCGCAGAGGAAATCGGGCTCGGTGCGCGACGCGTCCTCGGGCGAGAACTCCACATCGCCCACGAGGTTTCGCGCGAGCTTCACGCCCTCGACGGCGAGGCGGACGATCTCCTCCTTCGCCTTCTTGAGCTTGTGCTCCATGTGGATCTTGGAGGTGGCGAGGAAGACGTGGATGCGCGGCCGCTCGGCGCCCTTCACGGCCTCATGGGCGCGGAGGATGTCCTTCTCGAGCGCCCGGGCGAGGCCGGCGATAGTCGCGCCCTTGACCTCGGCGGCGACGCGGCTCACCGCCTCGAAGTCGCCCGGCGACGCGATCGGAAAGCCCGCCTCGATCACGTCCACCCTCATCGCCGCCAGCGCGCGGGCGATCTCGATCTTCTCCGCGGTGTTCATGCTGGCGCCGGGCGATTGCTCGCCGTCGCGGAGCGTCGTGTCGAAGATGATCACTCGGTCAGCCATTGCGGAAATCCTTTCGCCAAAGGAAACGCCCCAAGGCCGCGTGGGCTTTGGGGCGTTGCTCGCGATACTCGGTATGGCGACGGCCCTAGAACCCGCGCGGCGCACTCACACTGTAGCCCAGTGTAAGGCGACGTAGGCCTAGTGCCTGGTTCTCCTTGATGTGTCCTTGCATGCCGCAGGGCATGGCCGGTGCTCCTTGACTGCTCACGTGAGAATTGTATCCTCCCCAGGCCGAGAAGTCAAGCATGCCTCGGCGGGCGTTCTGCGCTACCCCTTCTTCCGCCACAGGTCGTGGGGCTTGGCGGCACGGGTGCGGAGCTCGACAACACCATCTTTCATTCGTCCATTCATCCACCCATCCATTCATCCTTCCCACTGGGTGCATTCGATCGGAATGCCCTTCTTGAGGTTGCCGAAGCACTTCTCGTCGCAGCGGGTGCATTTCACAATGTCGTCCACGCGGCCCTCCTTCACCTTGGCCGGCCAGTCGGGGTCGGCGATGAGGCCGCGGCCGACCGCGATAAGGTCCGCCCGCCCCTCTCGCAGCGCCTCCAGGGCGCGCTCGACTTCGTCGAGGTGGTTCACCGCGATGACGGGCACGCCGAGCTTCTTGAACGGCGCGGCCCGGTCGCCCGGGGCCTCGATGCTCGACGGCGAGAGGTCCAGGATGTCCACCCCCGCCTTCACAAGCTGCTCGGCGAGGACAAGGCCCTCCTCGATGCCGTAGCCCTGGCCCACCGGCGTGTGGCGGTAGAGGAGCAGGCCGCCGTCGCCAACGCCCTGCCGCGCGGCCTCGACCACCGCGAGGGCCATCCGCATGCGGTTCGCCAGCTCGCCGCCGAACTCGTCCTTGCGGCGGTTCTTCACCGGGCTGAAGAAGAGGTTCAGCACGTAGCCGTGAGCGCCGTGGGGCTCGACGCCGTCGAAGCCCGCCTCGGCGCAGATGCCCGCCGCCACGCGGTACGCGGCGATGATCGCCTCGATCTCGTCGCGCTTGAGCATCGCGGGGGAGATGGGACGCCCGAAGCTCACGGGGAAGAGCTGAATGGCCGCCAGCGCGCCACCCGCGTGAATCGCGTCCACCAGCGGCTTGAGATTCTCGGCCGTCAGCTCGGCGCCGAAGCGGTTGACCGCCGTCGCCTCGACGATGACCAGCGCCACCCCGCCGCGCGCGTGCCGCCCGTACCACTCGACCCCCTCGGGCGTCGCGAGGCCCCGCAGCACCACCATCGGCGGCATCACGATGCGGTTCCGCAACGTCTTGCCCTTGACCGTCAGCGTCTCGAACAGCGGCCCCGTGTCAACAGCCATTGCTTGCTCCTGCTGAAAGCCGGATGGAATGGCCCACCCCCATCGCGGCGCATAGTATATCATGGTTCCGCGGATTCTGAAGCCAACGCTTGACGAGTGCGGCGCGGGGGGCTATCATGCGAGAGGCAGGATTTCCTCCCTGGCGTTCGCACTGAGGAGGTATTCTCATGCGACGCGGCATCCCCCTCCGACCCGTCCGTTTCGCTGGCGCCCTCGCCCTGTTCCTCGGCAGCCTCGCGGGCGCTGCGACCGAGCGGCCTGCGTTCGGCCGACTCGTCCTCCGCGACTCGCTCGGACGCGAGACCCAGCCGCTGGAGGTCCGCGAGCTGCGCGTCCGCGTCGCCGTGGCCGGCAGCGTGGCGCTCACGGAGATCGAGGAGACGTTCTTCAACCCGACGGGTCGCCGGGCCGAGGGGGTCTTCTACTTCCCCCTGCCCGCGGGGGCCAGCATCTGCCGCTTCGCCATGTACGTCGAGGGCAAACTGGTCGAGGGCGAGCTCGTCGAACGCGCCCGGGCACGCGAGGTCTACGAAACCATCGTCCGCAAGATGCGGGACCCCGCGCTGATGGAGTGGCAGGAGGGGAACGTCTTCAAGACCCGCATCTTCCCCATCCCGCCGCACGGCCCGAAGCGCATCCTGCTGAGCTACACCCAGCTTCTCCGCGCCGAGGGCGGCGAGCGCTGCTACGTCTACCCCCTGGCGACCAAGGCCACGCAGGCAGCGGCCATCGGCCGCTTCGAGCTGGAGGCCGAGTTGCCCGCCGGCGCGACCGCGAGCATCCCCGCTTACCCCGACGCCCAGGTGACCCCAGGTCCCGATGCCACGCGCGTGCGGGTCGAGCGCACCCGCTTTCTCCCGACGGCCGATTTCGCGCTCCGCTTCCGCCAGCCCAGCTCCGCCCCTATCGAAATCACCACCGACCGACGCGAGGGCGAGGAGGGCTTCTTCCTCCTCTCCTACGTTGGGAGTTCGGGCTTTAGCCCGTCCGAAAGACGGCCTGAAGGCCGAACTACAAACGGGCGGGAGGGGCGCGACGTGGTGCTGATGGTGGACACGTCGCTGTCGCGGCGGGCCGACGACTATGGTGCGCAGCTCCGCGCCGCGCAGGCCCTCATCACCGCTCTGCGCCCCAACGACCGCTTCGCCGTCATCAGCTTCGACGTCGCGCCCCGCATCCACGGCGGCGGCACGTTCGCCTCCGGCCCGCTCGTCGCCGAAGGCGTCCTGGCCGCCCTCAGGGACACCCTTCCCCTCGGCGCGACGAACGTCGAGGCCGCCTTCGACGCCCTCGGCGAATTCCTCCAGCGGAACCCACCGCGCGGCCGCCCCGACGTGATTCTGCTCGGCGACGGCATCGCCACGCAGGGCGAGACGGCCAGCGAAAAGCTCATCGCCAGGGCCGCGCCCATCCTCGAAAAGCACCGCGTCCGCTTCCACGGCGTCGCGATGGGCGCCGAGCACGACCGCCTGGTGCTGCGCGAGCTGGCCCGCCGCACGGGCGGACTCTTCCGCATCCTCGTCCCGGGCGACGACGTGGAGCAGCAGGCCGCCCGCCTCGCCGCGACGCTCGACGCCGAGCTCCGCCCCGCGCCCAAGCTCGTCTTCAGCGGCGCCGAGGTGCACTCGGTCTACCCCGAGCAGCCCGACACCCTGGTGGCGGGGGAAGAGCTTGTGGTGGTCGGGCGCTACAGGAAGGCGGGCGAGTTGAAGGTCGCCATCCAGCGGCCCGGTCAGCCCGACGCCACGGCGAGCTTCAAGCTCCCTGAGACCGACAGCCGCAACGCCTTCGTCGCCCGCCTCTGGGCGCGCGAGCGGATGGAGGCCCTCCTCCTCCAGCCGCAGACCGAGGAGATCGCGAAGGAGATCACCGCCCTCTCCCAGGAGTTCACCCTCATCTCGCCCTACACCTCGTTCCTCGTGTTGGAGAGCGACGCGGAGTATCCGAAGTGGGGCATAGATCGCCAGAAGCGCCGCCGCTACTGGGAGCAGATGGGCCGCCTCCGCACGTCGCCCCCGCCCGAGGAGCTGGGCGTGCGGCCCCCGCTGGCCCCGCCGCCCGAGCCCCCGCCCGCGCCCGCGCCCAAGGCGTTCACGCTCGCCGACCTCGACCTCTCGCTTCTCGACCCGCGCCGCTTCGAGGGCCGCGTCGTCAGCACGGCGCTGGCGACTCTGTGCTTCGAGGTCTACTACCGCTTCCTGCCGGTCTACAGGGAGAGTCGGCTGGCGGAGCCGCCGCCGCTCCCCGTGGTGCCGGAGCCGCCGGTTCGCCTGCCGCAGCCGAGCGTGCCGCCGCCCCCTGCCCTGCCGGCTCCGCGCACGGAGACGCGGCCGGCCGCCCCGCCGAGCGTTGACGCCGCGTCCAACGCGCCCGTCTTCGCCCTCGATGATCCGGCGCGGGGATTTGCACGCGGGATCTACTCCGGCCGCAGCACCATCGCACGCGCCGGGTCCAGCCGCTACTCGGAGAGCGCCGTCATGGCCACCCTCATCTGGCTCGCCAGGGCGCAGAACGCCGACGGCTCGTGGGGCCAGCCGCTGTCGCACGAGGAGACCTCGCTCGCCCTCCTGCCCTTCCTGGGCGCCGGCTACGCCCATACGAAAGGCAGGTTCAAGGCCACGGTGGGGAAGGGCCTGGAGTGGCTTGCGTGCGAGCAGAAGGCGAAGGGGCTGATCGGCCCCGGCGCCTACGAGCACGCCATGGCGACATTTGTTCTCTCGGAGGCCTACGGCCTCACAAGGGACCCGGAGATCGGCGGCCCGGCCCAGAAGGCGCTCAACCTGCTCCTCGAGCTTCAGGAGCGGGGCGGGAAGAAACTGCTCGGCTGGGGCCAGATGAGGAAGCCGAGCGACCCCTTCACCTCGGTCTGGGGCGCCCTCGCGCTCAGGAGCGCCACGCTCTCCGAGCTGAAGGTGTCCGACGAGGCCATCCGGGGCATCCGCGCCTACCTCGACAGCGTCACGGGCGCCGACGGCGCGGTGGGCTTCGCCGGCAGGCCGCGACGCGGCGAGTTCCACCCGCTCCACACGGCGGGCTGCCTGCTCGCCCGCCTGATGCTCGGCGGCGACGGGCGGAACGACGCGGCCGTCCGGGGCGCCGCGAACCTCGTGTTCCGCCGCGTGGACCCCGCCGCGACGGACGCGCCGGATGCGGCATTCGTCCGCTACTTCGCCACCATCGCCATGTTCCAGCTCGGCGGCGAGTGGTGGCAGGGCTGGAACAAGCGCTTCCGCGACCCGCTTGTCAAGAGCCAGGTTCACGCGCTCAACGACAGCCAGGGGCGCTTCGTGCGCGGGAGCTGGGACCCCGTGGGCATCACGGTCGCGGGGCGGCCACCGCGGCGGAGCGAAGGCCCCACACAGGCCCAGCGCTTCAAGGAGGCCATGGAGCGCCTCCGGGCGTTCCGCGGCCGGGAGGCGACGCGCGAGGCCTGCCTCGCCCTGGCCGGCGCCCTCGCCCAGCTCGAGAACCTGGACCTGCTGGAGGTGGTGGTGGCCAACGCGCGCGACCGCGAGGCGAAGGCCCTGGCCTGGCTCCGCCTCGCCCGCGCCCGCGCCGCGCAAGGCGACCGCGAGAAGGCCCTCGCCGCCTTCCGCTCGGCATACGGGCTGGCGGGCGGAGCCGACAACTTCCTGGCCGAATACGCCCGCGCGCTCGGCGCGGCCGACAGGGCGCGCGAGGCCCTCGACCTCGTGCTCCGCGAGGCCGCCGAGGGCAACGCCTCGCCCTATCGCGTCGGCCTCATCGCCTCCCTTGTTCTGGAGCAGCCGGGCTGGGCGGTGGAGGTGGTCCCAGTCCTCGACAAGGCGCTGGCGGCGGCTCCTGCTGCAATCCGCCAAGAGGTCCAGCTTGCGGCGGGGCGGCTCGCGGCCGAGCACGACCGGCCCGACCTGGCAGCGCTCCTCCTCGGGCGCGCCGCCGGCGCGGGCACCCTGCCCGTGGACCTGGCCGAAGCGTTCATCCGTTCCCTCCAGCAGATGGGCGGGATCGAGCCGGCGATTGCCCATCTCGAGCACTTCATCCAGGGGGGCTACCACACGCGGTGGGCCTTCGACACCCTTGCCGAGCTCTACCAGAAGGCCAAACGGCCCAAGGCCGACGCCGCCCGCGCCGCAAGCTGCATGGCCGAGTTGTTCCCGCGAGAGTGACCTGTCGCCCGGGAAGTGGATGAATGGATGGGTGCCGGGCCGCTCGGCCTTCAAGATGATCACTTCCCCTCCTGTCGGAAGGGGCTGATCATCTTGATTCAGCCTGTGCCGCGAGGAGCCCAACGACACATGTCCTTGTAGGAACGAGGCTTATGGCGGCGTAACGCCACTGCGGTCAGGCCAGCCAAGATGATCACCCCCCGTGTTGCGCGCGTGATCATCTTGAGCGCCTTGGCCTCTTGTGTTGACCCCTCGGCGCCGCTCCGGTAGAATCGGGCGGTGGAGGGGAGAAAGAGCCCGAGGTTCTAGCCTTGCGTTGGCCCCTGACGCGGTACGGGACGCGGGAGCTTGCCGTCGGCACGCTGGTGCTGGGAGGGCTGTGCGTGGTGGCGGCGTGGCTGTTTCCCTGGGCGGCCATCGTGCCCGCGGCGCTGTGGGTGCTGCTGGTGAATTTCTTCCGCGACCCCGAGCGGGTGCCGCCCGAGGGCGACGACAAGCTGGTCTCGCCCGCCGACGGGCGCGTGGCCGACATCGAGACGGTTCGGGAAGACGAGTTTCTCCACGCCGAGGCCCTGCGCATCGGCGTGTTCATGTCGGTGTTCAACGTCCACGTGAACCGTGCGCCGCTCGGCGGCAAGGTGGTCTACCGGGCCTATCGGCCTGGGAAGTTCCGCAACGCGATGGGCGCGGCGGCGACGAGTGAGAACGAATGCGCGTTCGTGGGCCTCGAGCGGCCCGACGGTTCCCGGATTCTGGTGCGGCAGATCGCCGGCCTCGTCGCCCGCCGCATCGTCACCGATTGCGCGGTGGGGGACGATTTGAAACGCGGGCAGCGGTTTGGTATGGTAAAGCTCGGCTCGCGCCTCGAGGTCTACGTGCCCAAGGCCGCCCTCTTCCGTCCGGCGGTGGCTGTGGGGGACCACGTGAAGGCCGGGGCAAGCGTGCTGGGAGAAGTCGCCGATTCGGAAATGCAAAATGTAAAGGGCAAAACGCAAAGTGCAAAATGAGGCCACTCGGACGGCTGGCTTCTCTTGAGACTCCGCATTTCGCAGTTTGCATTTTTCATTTTGCATTTTGCACGGATTCCCAGACCGCGGGGGACACCTGATGCGGAAGATCGCAGCCGTTCCTTCGATGCTGACGCTTGGGAACCTGCTGTGCGGGTTCCACGCCGTGTACTTCGCGGCCAAGGGCGGGCAGCAGGGGCTGGAGCTGGCCGCCTGGATGGTGCTGCTGGCGATGGTGTTCGACTCGGTGGACGGGCTGGCGGCGCGGCTGACGCACGTGGAGAGCCGGTTCGGGGCGGAGCTGGATTCGCTGGCCGACGTGGTGAGCTTCGGCGTGGCGCCCGCGTTCCTGGTCGCCGTGCTGTCGGCCACGGCCGAGCTTCAGCACCAGCGGCTCGTGTGGATGTCGTGCATGGTCTACGTGGTGTGCGCGGCGCTGCGGCTCGCGCGGTTCAACGTGCAGACGGGCCTCGACGAGGAGAGCCACAAGTCGTTCGTCGGCCTCCCGTCGCCGGCCGCGGCGGGGCAGGTGGCGACGCTCATCATCCTCGACAGCTACCTGCGGAGCCAGCACAACGTGGCGATCGTGTCGCGGATTCTGCCGACGGTGACGTTTTTCGCCGGGGCTCTGATGGTGAGCCGGGTGCCGTATCCGCACCTGATGAGCCGGCTCGTGCGGCGGCACCACACGTTCGCCGAGTTCGCCTTCCTGGCCATCGTGGCGTTGCTGGTGGCCACGCACACGGAGTTCACGCTGGCGGCCGGCTTCTCGGCATTCACCGTCACGGGCGTCGTCGTGGCCATCCGCCGCGCCATCCTCCGCAGGGCCGAGGACCAAGAGCCCATCTTCTGAGCCATGCGCATCTTCTCCCCAAAGGCAGAGGCCCCGTGGTATCCCGAGGGCCTGCGATTCGAGTGCACCCGGTGCGGGCGCTGCTGCCGGGGCGATCCGGGCTACGTGTGGGTGGACGAGTTGGAAATCGCCTCGATCGCCCGGGGGCTGAAGCTCGAGGCCGCCGAGTTCGCCCGCACCTATCTCCGCAAGGTGATGGGCGCCTGGTCGCTGCTCGAGCTGGCGAACGGCGACTGCATCTTCTGGTCGCCCGCGGGCTGCCGCGTCTACGAGGTGCGCCCGACGCAGTGCCGCACGTTTCCGTTCTGGCGCGAATACGTCCGCTCGCCCAAGGGCTGGGCCGTCGCCGCTCGCCGCTGCCCGGGCGTCGGCCGCGGCAGGCTCTACCTCGCGGCCGAGATTGACCACCTGGTGGAGGTGACGGATCTCTGAGCCGCCGCTTGACCGGGGCGGCCTGTGCGGGTATGCTGGTGCGGTCGGGGATGGGACCGATGGGACATATGGGGCCTATGGGACAGAAGCACGTCCCCTGTCCCATGGGTCCCATATGTCCCATACGTCCTACCATTCTCCTCGGTTGACCAGGCAAAGAGGGCATTCCAGCGTGAGCAGTCCTGGCGTCGTGTCGTCGTGGTGGGCCCGCGAGGTGCCGGCGGGCCGTCAAGTGGCGGCGGTGGTGGGCGTGGCGGGCACGGTGCTGTGCCTGGCGCTGGCCGCCGAGGCGCGGGTCTACCTGCCCTTCACGCCGGTGCCGATCACGCTTCAGACCTTTTTCGTGCTGGTGGCCGGCGCGGGGCTGGGGCCGCGGCTGGGCACGGTGGCTCTCTCATCGTATCTCGCGCTTGGCGCGGTGGGCGTGCCGATCTTCACGGGCCAGTGGCTCGGCCCCACGACGGGCTACCTGGTGGGCTTCGTGGCGGCGGGGTGGCTGGTGGGCGCCCTCACGCGGCGCGTGGCGGAGCCTTCGATGGCTCGCCTGGTGCTGGCGATGGCGTTGGGCGATGCGATCCTGCTCGTCCTCGGCGCGGCCTGGCTGGCGCTCGGATGCGGCTACGGCGTGCCGATGGCGCTGGAAAAGGGCATCCTGTGCTTCCTGCCGGGCGACGCTCTCAAGCTCATCGCCGCCGCGGCTTTCTGCCGCAGCTACCGCGATTCCCTGCGCTCGGTCTTCCCCTGAGCGCTCACTTCCCCTTGATGTCGTAGGCGAACAGCAGGTCGCCGTGGCGCAGGTAGAGGCGGCCGCCGCACACGACGGGGTGCGGCCAGTTCGGCCCCTTGCCGCCGCCGGGCACGCGGAACCTGCTGATGACCTTGTGCCCCTCGGGCGTGGCCTTCACGAGGCCCACGTTCCCGCGCTCGCTGTAGGTGTAGAGCAGGCCGTCGGCATAGGTGATCGAGCCCTTCCCCACGCCGTCCGTCGAGTACTTCACCTGGCCGGTCTTGAAGTCCAGGCAGACCCACTTGCCGCCGTGGGCAGAGCCGTAGAGACAGCCGTCCACCAGGATGATCCCGCCGTGGTGGTTGTCAATGGCCTTGGTGCGCCAGACCTCTTCGGCCGAGCATTTCTGCCCCTCGACCTTGAGCTTCAGCAGCTCGCCGCCGCTGCCGTAGCCGCTGTCAATGAAGACGCACCCGTCGCTGAAGATCGGGGTAGGGATGTTGGCATCGTAGGAGGTCTTGTGCCCGAAGCGCCAGAGGAGTTCGCCGGTCTTGGCGTGGACGCCGATGGCGGCGTGGGAGGTCATGGTCACGTACTGGCGGAGGCCCTGATAGTCCACGACGATGGGCGAGGCATAGCCGGGCTTGTCGCCGGCGCCCTTGCACACCCACACGGTCTTGCCCGTCTTCTTGTCGAGGGCGACCATCGCCGCCTCGGGGCCGCCGGGGCAGGCGATCAGGTGGTCGCCGTCAATGAGCACGGACTCCGAGAGCGCCCAAGTGATGTTGCGGCCTTTGAACTCCTTGAGGATGTTGAGCGACCAGGCCCCCTTGCCGCTCTTGGCGTCGAGGCAGCTCACCGTGCCGTCGGGCGTCTCGTAGTAGACGCAGCCGCCGTCCACCGTCGGCGTGCCGCGGGAGCCGGGGCTGTCCTTGGTGTAGGCGGAGCCAACCTTCACCTGCCACTTCGTCTGGCCGGCCAGATCGAGGGCCGCGAGCATCAGGTCGCCGCCCACGTTGCCGGCCGTGTAGATCAGCCCGTCGGCCACGGCCATCGAGGCGAAGCCGTCGCCGAGGCCCTTGGCGGTCCAGAGCCGCGTCGGGCCATCTTGAGGCCACTCCTTCAGGAGGCCCTTCTCGGCGGAGAGGCCGTCGCGGTTCGGCCCGCGCCACTGCGGCCAGTCGGCCGCGGCCGCCGCCCCCATGCCCGCGAGCACGCCCAGCCCAGCCAACGCCACGCACAGCCACAGCGACGATTTCACAGTTGCTCCTCCATGACAATATGACCCGCTTGCCCCGGGCGAACCGCGCCGCCCGGCGCCCACGGCACGCGGAAACCCTCCCCCTGTAGATCATAGCAGCGCCGGCCGCGCCTTGCAAATGGCTGGGCCACATGCTAGCATCGCACGGAGGGGCACAAGGGGCGGTTCCCCTTGGCTCCCGGTCGGTCCTGTGGAGTGCGTGCATGCGAGCAGGGAGCGCACGGGTCGAGATCACCCCCCCGAAGGGGCTGCCGATGGGCGGCTTCCCCGAGCGGACCGACCCCTCCGAGGGCGTCCACGACCCCCTCTTCGCGCGCGCCCTGGTCCTGGACGATGGCGCGCACCGCGTGGCCATCCTCTCCGCCGACCTCCCAGAGGTCTCTCCCGCCTTCGCCGCCGAGGTGCGCGGCCGCATCCAGCAGGAGCTCGGGATTCCCGCCGAACACGTCCTGCTGGCGACCTCGCACACGCACGCCGGCCCGCTGGTCATGGGCCGCCGCGTGAGTGCCCCCGACCCGCTCTACCTGGACACCCTGCGCAACCGCCTGGTGGGCGTGGCCCGAGAGGCGGGCGGCGCGCTCCGCCCGGCGCGGGCCGGGGCGGGCCGCGCCAAGGTGTACCTGGGCGTCAACCGCCGCGAGCGCGCGCCCGATGGGCGGCTCGGGATCGGCAAGAACCCGGCGCGCTACGCCTCGCCGTACGCGCACGTCCTCGTCGTCGCCGAGGAGGGCGGCGGGCCGCTCGCCCTGCTGTTCACCTACGGCGCGCACCCGGCCGTCCTCGGCCCGCGGAACCTCCAGGTCTCGGGCGACTACGCGGGCCACGCCGAGCGCGTGGTCGAGGAGAACTTCGGCGACACCGCGGTCGCCCTCTTCGCTCTCGGGTTCGCGGGCGACGTGGATGCGAACCACACCAAGCGGAACTTCGACGAGGTCGAGCAGCTCGGCATCGCCCTCGGCCGCGCCGTCATCGAGGAGATGAAGTCGATCGAGCTCCTCGGCGGCCTCGGCCTGCGGGCACGCTCGCTGCGGGTGCCCCTGCCGCTGGAGTCGCTGCCCTCGATCGAGGAAGCCGAGAGCAGGCTCCTGGCCGAGCGCGAACGCCTCGCCGGCATCCTCGGCCGCAGCGAGGACAAGTCGGAGGTCATCCGCCGACGCATGCGGGTGGACTGGGCTTCCGAGCTCGTGCGGGTGGCGAGCGAGGCCCGCGGCGAGCAGGCGGCGGAGCTCGAGGTCCAGGGCATCGCCATCGGCCGCATCGCCATCGTCGGCCTCTCGGGCGAGCCCTTCGCGGAGCTCGAGAAGGGCCTCCAGGAGCTCTCGCCCTTCCCGCACACGATCCCCATCGGGGGCGCCAACGGCACCATCGGCTACCTGCCGACCGACGAGGCATTCGCCGAGGGCGGCTACGAGGTCGAGACGGCGCCCTACCTCTACGGCGCCCTGCGACTCCAACCGGGCATCGAGCCCGTCCTCCGCCAGGCACTCGCCCGGGTCCTGGTAGACCTGGCTGAATAGGAGACCGGCCATCTTCGCTCCACGATTCCACGCCGCGCGGGCCGGGGCACGAGCCGTGCGCGCGCTGGCCCTGGCCCTGATGATGGCCGGGCCCCTGCCCGCCGCCGCGGCAACGGCCCCACCCGAGCCGCCCACCGGCCTGATGCGCATGCCCGCCGAGGGGCTGCCCCGGCGCGACTGCTGGCTCTACGTGCCGAAGACCTATGACAAGTCGAGGCGCTACCCCCTGGTCGTTGTCCTCCACCCGGCCGGGCTCCACGGCGCGCGCTTCGTCAGCATCTGGGGCGAGGCCGCCGAGCGCACCGCCGCCTTCCTCGTCGCAGGCCCCGAGTGCCGCGATACGAAGAAGCGCATGTGGGACATCGCGGACGAGAAGGACCTCCTGGCCACGGTGCGCAAGATCGCCGGCAGCTTCAGCGTGGATGAGGACCGCATCCTGCTGACCGGCTTCTCGCAGGGCGGCACGTACAGCTATACCTTCGGCCTGCGGAACCCGGGGATCTTCCGCGCGATCGCCCCCGCGTGCGGCGCCCTCGTCGCGCGGCCCAGCCCCGAGGCCGACGCGATCCTGCAGAAGGCCCGCGGCCTCGGCGTCTACATCGTCCACGGCGCCGCCGACAACCAGATCCCCGTCGAGCGCGCCCGCGCCTCGCGCGAGCGCCTCGAGAAGGCCGGCTTCACCGTCACCTACCGCGAGGTGCCCCAGCTCGGCCACTTCCTGCCCGACGGCGAGCCGGAGCGCATCTGGGCCTGGTTCCGCGCCCTCACGGCTCCGCGCCCGCCGGGCAAGAACCCCTGACCGCGCGGCAGGACGCCCGAAGATGCAGAATGCGATCTCCGTCGCCCTCGCTCTCGCCGTCGGAGCGGCATGCGCCGGCGAAGGCGCGTTTGCCACCAGGCCGGCCGCTGTCCAGGACGGCGCGAAGGTGCGGATCACCTTTGCCGTGGCCGCCCCGACCAATGTCGAGGTCAGCGCCCTGGGCGTGGACGGCACGGTGGTACGGCACCTGGCCGCCGGCGTGCTCGGCGGCGACAAGGCTCCCCCGCCGCCGCTGAAGGCCGGCCTCAGCCAGTCCCTCGAGTGGGACCTCCGCGACGACTTCGGGAAGCCGGCCCAGGGCGGGCCGTTCCGCGTCCGCGTCCGAGCCGGCATGGGCGTGCGGTTCGGGCGCTTCCTCGGGGGCGACGACCCCTATACCTTCGGCCTCATCGCCTCGATGGTCAGCGACGAGCAGGGCAACCTCTACGCCGTCGGCTACCGCGAGGAGGACTCCCTGACCTGCATGACCCTGCGGGCCTTCTCGCCGGAGGGCAAGTACCTGCGGACGCTCATGCCCTTCCCGGCCGACCTGGAGCCGGGAGCGATGAGGGATGTCGCCGCCTGGGACGACGAGGGCAAGTGCTTCCGCCCGCGGAACTATCGCAGCACCAACGTGCAGTTCTACCTCCTCATGGGCGGCAACGGCAGCGGCATGACGCCATCGGTCACGCTCCACCTGGTCGCCGCGACGAAGGAGCACGGCATCCTGCTCACCGACGGCAGGAGCCTGTTCCGCCTCGACGCCCGCGGCGCCGTGGCCGGGGAGAAGTTCAAGACCCGGCCCCTCTGGGCCGCGGGCACCCCGCCGCGGTGCGGCCACACCTATGCCGCGCTCTCGCCCGACGGCAAGGCCCTCTACATCAGCGGCCGCTACTCGGCCAAGAGCCGGTACGGCCATCCCTACGACCCGCGCTACCCGCCCGGCGTCGTCTACCGGCTCACGCTCGACGGGGATGCTCCGGCAGAGCCGTTCGCGACCATCAAGGTCGAGCACCAGGACGGGCTGGGCGGCAACTGGACCGCCGACGGCGGCGACTGGGCAGCCTACGGCCTGGCCGGCGCGCCCAAGGGGCCGGTCCACGGCGTGGCGGCGGACGCGCGGGGCCGCGTCTACGTCGCCGACCGCGAGCGCGGCAGGGTCGCGGTGTTCGATGAGAGCGGCAAGGAGGTGGGACACGTGGCCGTCCGCTGGCCCGACCAGCTCGCCGTGCATCCCCGCACCGGGGCGCTCTACGTGCTCGAGAAGCGTTGCGTGCCGCGCAAGAGCGTGGACCTCAAGCTGATGCGGTTCGACTCCATTGGGCCGGATGCCCGGCCCGCAGCGGAACATGAGATCGCAGGCACCGCCGACCTCGTGGCGATGGCCTTCAGCTTCCCAGGCGACCGGGCGCTGTGCTGGCTCCGAACCAGCATCACGAAGGCCGGCAAGTACAGCCTCCTCGCGCTCGAGGACAAGGGGAAGGCGTTCGAGCCCGTCGAGACCGCCTACCAGCCCAGGCCCGACTCCCAGTGGGGCTGGCACCGCCTGGCCGTGGACTTCGACCGCGACGAGGTCTACGGCAGCGACGGCACCGTGGGCATGTGGCGCTACGACGGGAAGACCGGCAACGGCATCCGCCTGATGAAGGACGGCAAGCCCTTCTGGTCGCAGGACCTTGCCGTGGGCTACCACGGGCTCCTCTACGCCCGCCAGGGAAGAGGCGCGCCCGAGTTCCAGGACTACTCCGGCCCCTTCGCGCGCTACACCCGCGACCTCGAGCCCGCGCCCTTCGCCGGCACAGGGACGCACGTGCTCAGCCAGCACATCTACAGCCGCGAAGGCCCAGGGTACGCCGAGCGCGGCCTCGGCGTCGGCCCCGACGGCAGGAGCTACATCTCCTTCATGTACGACTGGGCGACCTACTGGGTCGTCTGCTACGGCCCCGACGGCAAGTTCCAGGATGGACAGCACCTGGAGGTCAAGGACAAGGAGGGCAAGAGCCGAGGCCGCGCGACCATCGGCCCTGTGAACCCCGCCAATGGCGGCATCCGCGTGGACCTCGCCGGCAACATCTACCTGGGCCTCTGGAACTGGCCCAAGGACGCCCCGGTGCCCGCCAAGTGGGCCAAGGACCTCTCCTACCTGTGCACCACGGGGAGCGTGTTCAAGTTCGGCCCCGACGGCGGCGCCGTTCACAGCCCCGCCAAGGGCCAGAAGCCGGATGCCGCTTCCTTGCGCCCGCCGGGGACCAAGGGCATCGAGGCGCGCGCGGGCTACCGCGACGCCGGGGTCTTCGCCGACGCCTTCATCGAGGGCGCCGTGGCCGCCTATCCGGGCTACGGGCCGTTCAGCCACTCGAGCTGGGGCAACAACCTGTGCTGCACCTGCCGCACCCCGCGCTTCGACCTCGACCGCTACGGCCGCCTCTACCTGCCAAACGCCATCACCAACTCGGTGCGGATCGTGGACAATGCGGGCAACCAGATCCTCGAGTTCGGCAGGTACGGCAACTTCGACTCGCTCTACGTCAACCCCAATCTGCCCGAGGGCAAGGCCGGCAAGCCGACGGTGGTGATCCCCGACATCCCCCTCGGCTGGCCCACCGGGGCCGGGGTGAGCCGCGACGCGATCTACGTCTGCGACACCTACAGCCGCCGCGGGGTGCGGGTGGAATACACGTTCGCCGCCGAGGAGACCTGCGCGGTCAAGTGAGAGAGGTCGTTTCCGTGCTTCACCGAATGCTCGCGCTCGCGGCCCTCCTGGCGGCAGCCTCGGCGGCGGAGCCAGGCCCCCCGATCGCCGCGTCGTCGGTCCATTCCGATGCCTACCTGCCCCGCTACGCGCTCGATGGGAACCCTCAGACGCGATGGGCCAGCGGGGCCTTCTCCGGAAAGCCCGAGTGGCTCCAGCTCGACTTCGGCAAGGTCATGCCCGTGGACAACGTGGTGATCCACTGGGAGACCGCCCTCGCCATCGAATACCAGCTCCAGGTCTCCCGCGACGGGACGAAGTGGGAGACCCTCCACCACCAGACCAGCGGCAAGGGCGGGCGCGAGGTCGTCCAGAACCTGAAGGGCGAGGGGCGCTACCTGCGCCTCCTGTGCCTCAAGCCCGGCCGGTGGAACCTCTTCTCGGTATGGGAGCTGGAGTGCCTGAAGGGCCAGGGCGAGCACGGCATGGCGGCCCTGCGGCGGCGGATGGACGCGGCCCGCGAGAAGGCCGAGAGCGAGGCCCGCCGCCGCCTCGCCGAGGCCCTGCCCGACCACGGCATCGAGGAGATCGTCTTCGCCCTGCGCCAGCCGGGCCGCGACGGCCACTGGTACGCCAACTTCGGCTACTACGCCCAGGACGACCGGCGGAAAACCTATGGCCCCGGCGGAAAGCTCTGCCGCCTGAACCTGCGAACCGGCGAGCGCACGGTGCTCCTCGACGATCCCCAGGGGGGCGTCCGCGACCCGGTCGTCCACTACGACGCGAAGAAGATCCTCTTCTCCTGCCGCAAGGGCGACAGCCCCTACTACCACCTCTACGAAATTGGAGCGGACGGCCAGAACCTGCGACAGCTCACCGACGGGCCGGCCGACGATATCGAGCCCTGCTATCTGCCCGACGGCGGCATCGTGTTCGTGTCGAGCCGCTGCAACCGCTGGGTGAACTGCTGGGTCACACCCGTCGCCGTCCTCTACCGCTGCGACGGCGACGGCGGCAATCTCCGGCCCATCTCCAGCAACAACGAGCACGACAACACCCCCTGGGTGCTCCCCAGCGGCCAGGTGATCTACACCCGCTGGGAGTATGTGGACCGCTCGCAGGTGGACTATCATCACCTCTGGATCGCCAACCCCGACGGCACAGCGCAGATGACCTTCTTCGGCAACCTCCACCCGGGCGGGGTCTTCATTGACGCGAAGCCGATCCCGAACTCGGAGAAGATCGTGGCCATCCACTCGGGCGGCCACGGGGCGAGAGAGCACGCGGGCGCCATCGCCCTGATTGACCCCCGCAGCGGCCCCGACGCGCGGCCCGCCATGCGCACGGTCCCCGGCGGCAGCTACCGCGACCCGTGGGCGCTCGCCGAGGACCTCTTCCTCGCGGCGGAGGACCGCCGAATCGTCCTGGTGAATGCCGCGGGCAAGGCCATCGGGGTCTACCAGTGCCGCGCCGAGGAGGTGGCGGCCGGGCTCCAGTGCCACGAGCCCCGGCCCCTCGCGCCCCGGCCCCGCGAGCGGCTCATCGCACCCCGCGTCGACCTTCAGCAGGAGACCGGGCGGCTGGTGCTGATGGATGTCTGCGAGGGCCGCAACATGGCCGGGGTCGAGCGCGACGAGGTCAAGAAGCTGCTCGTCCTGGAGTCGCTGCCCAAGCCGATCAACTTCACGGGCGGGATGGACCCCTTGAGCTACGGCGGCACGTTCACCCTCGAGCGCGTGCTCGGCACGGTGCCCGTGGAGCCTGACGGCTCGGCCTACTTCGAGGCGCCCGCGCTGCGGAGTCTGTTCTTCGTCGCCCTCGATGCGAGCGACCTGTCGGTGAAGCGCATGCAGAGCTTCGTCACCGTGCAGCCGGGCGAGACGACCGGCTGCGTGGGCTGCCACGAGCCGCGCACCCAGGCCCCGCCCGAGCCGCGCCAAGGGGCAGCACTCGCCATGCTGCGGCCGCCCAGCCCCATCGAGCCGATCAGGGACTGCCCCGACGTGTTCGACTTCCCCCGCGACATCCAGCCGATCCTCGACAGGCTGTGCGTCGCCTGCCACGGCTACGAGAAGACCGCCCGCGGCGGGCCCTACGCGGGCAAGGTCGCTCTCACGGGCGACCGCGGGCCGATGTTCTCCCACGCCTACTTCACGATGACCGTGCGGCGCCTGTTCTCCGATGGCCGCAACCTGGCCCGCAGCAACTACCCGCCCCGCACCCTCGGCTCCTCCGCCAGCCGTATCCTCAAGATGCTCGACGGCTCGCACTACGACGTCAAAGCCACCGAGCAGCAGAAACGCATGCTCCGCCTCTGGATCGAGTCGGGCGCACCCTACCCCGGCACCTACGCCGCGCTCGGCAACGGCGCCATCGGCGGCTACTGGACGAACGGGCTGATCAACACCGACTCCAACTGGCCGACCACGAAGGCCGGCGCCCAGGTGATCCAGCGCCGCTGCGCCGCCTGCCACACGGGCCACAGCGTCCTGCCCAAGGCGATGTGCGACGAGCGCGGCATATCGTTCTGGCGCTTCGACCTCGCCGACCCGCGCCTGAAGCTCAGCCGCCACATCGTCTTCAACCTCACGCGGCCCGAGCGCTCGCTCCTCCTGCTCGCCCCGCTGGCCAAGGCCGCCGGCGGCCTCGAGCTGTGCCGCGACAAGCAGGACAAGCCGGCGGTCGTGTTCGCAGACACGGCGGACCCCGACCACCGCGCGCTCCTGGCCATGGTCGAGGCCGGCAAGCACAACCTGGAGACCATCGGGCGCTTCGACATGCCCGGCTTCCGACCCCCGCCCCAATACCTGCGCGAGATGAAGCGCTACGGCATCCTGCCGCCAGACCTGTCGCCCGAGGCGAAGATCGACGTCTACGAGACCGACCGCAAGTACTGGGAATCCCTCCACTACCGGGCCGGCCAGAGGTAGGCTGGCTTGGCTGTCACTCCGAGCTTGACAGGCGAGCAAGGTTCGGGCACCATGGTGACCACGGCACGGGATGCCGCACTTTCGCCTCGGAGCCGGGCCCGCCGCCGGCATGCGTTGCCGACAGGAGGAATCGAGTGCCTGCCATGACGAAGAAGGACGTGCTCGCCGCCGCGGAACGCGAGGGCGTGCGGTTCGTGCGGCTGTGGTTCACCGACATCCTGGGGTTTCTGAAGAGCTTCGCCATCTCGGTGGACGAGTTGCCGACCGCGCTCGACGAGGGGATGGGCTTCGACGGCTCCTCGATTGAGGGCATGGCGCGGATTGAGGAGAGCGACGTCATTGCGAAGCCCGACCCCTCGACGTTTGTCGTCCTGCCCTGGCACGACGACGGGCACGGGAAGGTGGCGCGGATGTTCTGCGACGTGCTGGAGCCGACGGGCGAGCACCACGCGGCCGACCCGCGCTGGGCGCTCCAGCGCCTGCTCGCCCGCGCCGCCGAGAAGGGCTACACCTTCTACGTCGGGCCCGAACTCGAGTACTTCTACTTCCGCAGCCCCGAGCGGCCCGAGCCGCTGGACAACGCGGGCTACTTCGACCTCACGCCGCAGGACGTGGCGAGCGGCCTGCGCCGCGAGACGATGTCCACCCTCGAGCGCCTCGGCATCCCCGTCGAGTACAGCCACCACGAGGTCGCCCCCTCCCAGCAGGAGATTGACCTGCGCTACTGCGACGCGCTGACGATGGCGGACAACGCGATGACCTATCGCTTCGTGGTGAAAGAGGTCGCCCTCAAGCACGGCATCCACGCCACGTTCATGCCCAAGCCCCTCTTCGGCGTCAACGGCTCGGGCATGCACGTCCACCAGTCGCTCTTCAAGGGCGAGCGGAACGCCTTCTTCGACGCGAAGGACGCCTACCACCTGTCAGGCACGGCGAAGCACTACATCGCCGGGCTGCTGCGCCACGCCCGCGAGATCACGGCGGTGACCAGCCAGTGGGTGAACTCGTACAAGCGCCTGGTGCCCGGCTACGAGGCGCCGGTCTACATCTGCTGGGGGCAGAAGAACCGCTCGGCCCTCGTGCGCGTGCCGCGCTACAAGCCGGGCAAGGAGAAGGCGACGCGCGCCGAGATGCGCAGCCCCGACCCCGCCTGCAACCCCTACCTCGCCTTCTCCGTGATCCTGGCGGCGGGCCTGGCGGGCATCGAGGGCAAGTACGAGTTGCCGCCGCCCACCGAGCGCGACGTCTATCACCTCACCCCGGAGGAACGGGGCGAGCTCGGGATCGGCGAGCTGCCCGGCAGCCTCTTCGAGGCCATCCAGTGCGCCGAGGCGAGCGAGCTGGTCCGCGACGCCCTCGGCGACCACATCTTCGAGTCGTTCATCGCCAACAAGCGCCTCGAATGGGACCGCTACCGCACCCACGTGAGCCAGTTCGAGGTGGACGCCTACCTCTCGGTCCTCTGAGTATTGCGGACGGAGCGGCCTAGTCCCCTGTCAGAAGCTGCGCAATGGCCCGGCGGGCGGCGAGGAGGTCGGAGCCGCGGGTGGAGTACTTGGTGAGGGAGGCCACGAGCGAGGGGTCCACCGCGAGGGCGGCCTCGGCTCGCTTGAGCCAGTCGGGCGAAGCCTTTCGTTTTCCCGCCTTCACGTCGGCCACGGCGGTCTTCAGCAGCCATAGGTACTCGTAGTCCTCCAGCCCGTCGCGGATGCACTTCATCCGAATCGTGGGCACCGGGCCGTCGGGGCCGGGGTAGAAGATCAGGCCGTCGCCGTTGTACTCGGTCCAGCTCTTGCCGTCGGAGTTCGTGAGGGGGCCGCGGTTGACGGCCTCGGCGAAGGGGGCGTTCCGCTGGCGCCTCGTCTTGCCGTCGGGGCCGGTCACGTCGCGGTTCGAGAGCCACAGGTTCATCGAGTAGTGGAGAAAGCCCTGGCAGGCGAACTTGTGGGGCATGAAGCCCATGAGCAGGCGGTGCTCGGCGGCGGTGTACTCGACGAACCAGTTGGCGAACGGATGGCGCGGGCCGCAGCAGACGTACCACCAGACCTGTCGGCCCCGCTGCCGGGCCGCCGCAATGGCGGGGCCTGTCTCGCCGTACTTCTGGGTGAGCGGCACCCAGATGTCCACGAACTCGTCGAGCCCCGTGTCGCGGCCGTAGGAGTGGTCGTAGGCGGTGGTCATCAGGGGGATGGTGGGGTAGCGCTTCTTGATCTCGCCGAAGATGTCCTTGACGGCGGCGAACTGGTTGGCGCGGATCTCGTCGAAGCCGTAGATATAGGCCATGTCGAGCAGCCCCGCCTTTTCGAGCTTCGGCACGTAGGTGGCCAGGAGGTCGAGGTATTTCTTCCTGGCCTCGGCGGGGTAGGGGTCGCCGGCCTTCAGATTGCCGACGCTGGGGATGTGGACGATGTTGAACCAGCGGGCGCCGGCGTCCTTCCAGCGTTTCACGTCCTCGATCAGCGGGGGGCGGCTGCGGTAGATGCAGTCGGGGATGAGGTGGTGGGCGAGAATGAGGTCGTGGCACTTGCGACGGAGGTCCGCCAGACGTCGGGCCTCGCCCGAACCGAGCGATTCGAGCGGCGCCTCGCCGCGGCAGTAGGCGACGTATTTCTGCCATTCAGCGGGGTCTTTGCTGTAGAGCGGGCGGACGACGTTCTCGCCGTCGCTGCCGTCCCAGTAGACCACGGCGAGCGGGAAGTGGTACTCCCTGGGCACGGCGAAGGCCCAGACAACGACCTCGATGGGAACCTTCAGCGGCTCGACGCCTTCGGCGCTCACCGTCACCGTGCCGGCGTAGAGGCCAGGCGGCTGGGCGGGCGCGGCGTGGACGTCGAGCCAGACAGGCTGCCAGACATCGGCGTCGAGGTCGAAGCTCGGCAGGAAGTTCAGCAGGGGGTCGGGCCACCAGCCCACGTAGTCCACGGCATAGGGCGGTTTCTTCGTTTTCACGTAGCCGACGGGCAGCACTTCGACGTGGTCGGCGGTGATCCGCTTCCTGCCCGAACTGGGGACGCCCCCATTCGTGACCAGGTCGGAGACCGTGACTCGCACGTTCTTGAGTGGCTTGCGGGCGCGGAGGACGAGTTGCACGCCCTCGTACTCGTTGGCGGCAAGCTCGACCTTCAGCGTGCCGCCGACGGTGCCCTGGAACGGCCGGTCCTTGCGGAACACCTTGTCCACGCCGTGCGTCCAGCCGTAGCCCCAGGCACTCTTCAGGAAGGCGGCGTCGAAGCGGGCCACGGCAGGGTCAGGCGCCCCCGACGCCTCCGCGGCAGAAGCGCAGCACGCGGCCAGCGCGGAAAGGCCGAGCGCGACGCAGGAGAGGAACACTTCGCGGGCTGTGACCATTGTCGGCCTCCTCTCATGGACAAGCGAAGCCTCGACGCGGCCGGGGGCCGCGTCACGCCTCCCATAGGATAGCGCGCCGGCGTTCGGATTGGAAGCAAGGGACGCGTCGCGGGCCCGCCGAGCGGTCAGAGGACGTGTCGCTCGCAGATCCTGCGGAAGTGGTGGCCGTAGATGGCGAGGGTGACGGCGACGGGGAAGGCCCGCGGGCGGCGGAAGAAGGCCCACAGGAGGAGCTTCCAGTAGTGGTAGCGCTCGCGGCCGAGGACGCCGAGGCGGAGGATGGATCGGAGGAATGCCCTGACGTCGCGGAAGCTGAACCGCCCCTTGCTCACCGGCGGGTTGTACTCCCGCAGAAAGGTCTTGATGCGGGCGTAGTAGTGCTTCGGGGCATAGATGGTGCGGAGGATGCGTCGGTAGCCCTCGCGGAGGGCATCGAGGCTCATTCGCGGGACGATGTTGGTCGTGCCGTCCACATTGTCGCCCGTGGTCTGACCGTTGAGGCGGCCCTCGCCCTTGAGGCGCTCGAAGAGCCGGGTGCCGGGGAGGGCCTCGAGGAGGCCGACCATGGCCGTGACGATGCCGCTCTGCTGGATGAAGGCGATCTGGCGGTCGAAGATGGACGGGGTGTCGTGGTCGAAGCCGACGATGAAGCCGCCCTGGACTTCGAGGCCGGCTCGCTGGACGCGCTTGACGTCCTCGACCAGGTTCCGGTTGCGGTTCTGGATCTTGCTGCACTCGGCGAGGCTCTGCTCGTCGGGCGTCTCGATGCCGACGAAGACGGTGCGGAAGCCGGCTTGGACCATGAGGGCCATCAGCTCGGGGTCGTCGGCGAGGTTGATGGAGGCTTCGGTGTAGAAGGGCAGGCCCCGCTTTCCCCGCCGCCAGGCGATCAGGGCGGGGAGCAACTCGTCCTTGAGGTGCCGCTTGTTGCCGATGAAATTGTCGTCCACGAAGAAGATAGGGCCGTGCCATCCGGCGGCGAAGAGGCCGTCGAGCTCGGCAACGACCTGGGCAGCGGGCTTGGTGCGGGGCTTGTGGCCGAGGAGGGCGGTGACGTTGCAGAAATCGCAGTCGAAGGGGCAGCCGCGGGAGTATTGGACGCACATCGAGGCGTAGCGCTTCAACTCCGCCAGCTCCCAGAGGGGCGCGGGCGTGTGGTCCAGGTCGGGGAACTCGTCGGTGCGGTAGACGCGCTGGGCGGCGGGGGTCACATCTTCATTTCGCACATGGCGGCTATGTGACAAATGAAGATGTGACCCCGCGAAGTCGGCCAGGAACCGGGGCAGGGTGACTTCGGCTTCGTTGAGGACGAAGTGGTCCACCTCGGGGAACTGCTCGTGCTCGCTGGTGAAGAGCGGGCCGCCGGCGACCACGGTGATGCCGGCCCGCTTGCAGCGCGCGATGATCCGGCGGGCGGCCTCGCGCTGGATGCTCATGCCGCTGACGAACGCGCAGTCGGCCCACGCCAGGTCGCTCGCGCGCAGGCGCCGGACGTTGAGGTCCACCAGGCGCTTGCCCCACTCGGCAGGCAGCATGGCGGCCACGGTCAGCAGCCCCAGCGGCGGCAGCGAGGCGCGCTTGCGGATGAACTTCAGCGCGTGCTTGAAGCTCCAGAAGGTGTCGGGGAACTCCGGGTAAATCAGCAGAACGTTCATGGTGTGTCGCCTACCGATGTCCCCTTTGACGCCACGCAACTGCCACCACGCTCTCCTATCAGCCGAAGAATGTGCGGGCCGCCGGCGTCTCTGCCAGGCAGGCCCCGCGCGGCGGGGTGGCGCGATACGAGCGCTTCACCGCAGAGGCATCGTTGCGTCGCTGGCACTTCCGGCAGATGCGGTGGCAGCGGTCCGTCCACATCGCCTCGCCACAACCCAGGCACGGGAGACGCTTCCTCACCCTGTCGGGGTGATCGGCCGTCGCGACGGGAGTGGACATTTCACGCGCCTCCGAGATGCGGGTTCACCGCCTCTTCTTCCTCGAGTTCCGCGGGCACGCCGCCGCGTCGGCACCGCTCCCGCCCCAACTGCCCGCAGGCACGTTGCTGGCGAGCAGGAAGACCTGCACGACAGAGCCGGTGGAGAAGACCTGCACCACGGTGCCCGTGGTCGGCTCGACCTCCGCGGCGGCGTCGCGCACCGCCACGCCGGTGATCCTCTTGATCTCCTGGCGCAGTTCGTCGGCGGAGCTGTGGAACAACCGCTTGTGAAGCTCCTGCACCTCGGCGGCGCCCTTCGGGCTCTTGGCCAGGGCCTTCTCGGCGGGCGATAGGGCCCCGTGCAGCGTGATCACCAGCGTATTCTCACTGAGGACCACGGCCACGGACTCGGGCGCGCGGCCCGTGCGCCGCTGCTCGAACGCGCTGGCCGCCTGGGCGATCTCATGCGCCACACTCGGCTCGATCTTGTCCATCGGACGGTTCTCCGCTGGTTGCGGGAGGCCCGCGTCGCCCAAGGCCAAAAAAAAGCCGACGTGGCGGAACGCCCCGAAGCATTCGCCACGTCGGCTTACTCGTTAACAGGCCCCCCGGCCGGGCCGGGTTGCCCTTCACCTAGTCATCCGACAACTGAGCACTGCCTGTTCGGCCTTGCTTGAACCACCAGTGTAAGGGGAGCTGGAGAGGAAGTCAAGCGCATTCTTGACTTCTGTCCCGCGATTGGTATCATGCCCCTGTAACGCGAGCGGGCCGGGGGCCGACGACGCTCGGCCAGACGCCCCGAGCGGGGGGCGTCGCTCTCGCCTCGCGCAGACAATGGAGCCGCGCCGGGGGTGAGCATGAAGACGCAGGGGGAAATCGAGGCCGCCATCTGCGAAGGGATCGCGCGCTTCGAACAGGAGTACATGGGCAGGGGGCCGAAGGACATCCGCGCCCACCTTATCGGAGACCTCCTCGTCGTCCGCCTCCAGGGCGCCTTGACCGAGGCCGAGCAGCACCTGAGCAAGTCTCTCCCCGCCGAGAAGGGGAGAGACCTGCTCAAGCAGGTGCGTACCCACCTGATCGAGGCGGCGCGGCCGGCCATCGAGGCGATGGTCCAGGACACCACCGGCGTGAAGGTGTTGAGCCTGCACCACGACATCAGCACCTTGACCGGCGAAGAGGTCCTGCTCCTCACCCTTGTGGATTCACCGCTGTTCCGCGAAGCGAAGAGGAGATAGGCCGCTGCGTCAGCCCGGGAGGATCGCCTACAGCGGCTTGCCATAGACCCGGTAGACCTTGTAGAGCTCGGGCTTGAGGGCCTGCTCGATGGTGAGGATCGGGCGCAGGTTGCCCTCGGAAACCCAGGAAAGCTCGGCGTGGGTGTAGCCGCGCTGGTGGCCAATGCGGATGACCTCGACGGAGCCTGCGCTGCTCGCGTTGGTGACGGCGGGCATAGTCCGCTCCTAGAGTGAACGGCTGTAGACGCGGTAGCGCTTGTAGAGTTCGGGCTTGAGGACGTTTTCGATGGTGAGGATGGGGGGGAGATTGCCCTCGGCGACCCAGGACAGCTCGGCCGAGGCGTAGCCACGCTGCTGGGCGATGCGGATGACCTCGCCGAACAGGAGTGGGACGATGCCGATGTGGCGGTACTCCTCAAGGGCCGCGGACCCGAAGACGCGCACCTGCCGCAGCGAGCGCCGGCCCAGGAGCATCCGCAGCCACCCGAACGGCAGCAGCCGCCCGTTGCACTTCCTCAGAATGGGATTGATGTCGGGCAGGGCCAGCAGACAGCCCACGGGCCGGCCGTCGAGTTCGGCGATGAAGACCATCTGGGGGTCGAGGATGGCCTTCATCTCGCGGGCCATGTCGCGCAGCTCGGCCTCTGTGACCGGCACGAAGCCCCAGTTGCCCTTCCGCACGGTGTTGAAGAGCGTACCGATGGCCAACACGTCGGCCTCGTAGCTCACGGTATCGAGGGTGCGGATGCGCAGGCCGGGGTGGCGTCGGTGGATGAGGCCGCTGAGGCGCGCGATGCGCTCGAGTAGCGTGTTGTCGCCGCCCAGGATATGTTCGGGGAGGAGGAGGTAGGCCAGGAGGTCCTTCGCCTGCTGGAGGCCGGCCTGGAGGATGAGGTCGGGGTAGTAGGGCGGATTGTAGGGCATGAGGAAGACGGGGGGCATGCGGAAGCCTTCGACAAGGAGGCCGCACTCGTTGTTGATCGAGGGGTTCATCGGGCCCATCATCTGGGTCATGCCACGCGAGCGCAGGTCGTCGGTCGCGCCGTCGAGCAGGGCTTTGGCCGCCTCGGGGTCGTTCTCGCACTCGAAGAAGCCCCAGAAGCCCATCGTGTCGTTGTGGTACTCGTTGTAGAGGCGGTCCACCGTGGCGGCGACGCGGCCGACGGGGCGGCGGCCGCGCCAGGCCAGGTAGAGGCGACTCTCCGCGTGCTCGTAGAAGGGGTTGCGGCGGGGGTCGAGCGTGCGGGCCACGCCCGACAGCAGCGGCGGCACCCAGTTGGGGTCGCCACGGTAGATGCCCCAGGGGAGGCGGAGGAAGGCGCGGCGCTCGGACCGCGTGGTGACCTCTCGGACCTCGACGGGGCCTGTACGGCTCGCTCTCGTGATGGCGGGCATGGTCCGCTCCTAGAGTGGACGGCCGTAGATGCGGTAGCGCTTGTAGCGCTCGGCTTTGAGGAACTGCTCGATGGCCAGCGTGGAGTTGAGGTTGCCCTCAGCGACCCAGGAGAGCTCGGCGGCCTGGTAGCCGCACTGGCGGAAGCTGCGGAGGGCCTCGCTGAAGAGGACGTGAGCGATGCCGACGTGGCGGCATTCCTCGAGGATGGCGGTGCCGAAGAGCCGCACTTGGCGCAGCGAGCGGCGCCCCAGGAGCAGCCGCAGCCAGCCAAAGGGCAGCAGCCGCCCGTTGCACCGCCGCAGAATCGGGTTGACGTCCGGGAGGGCCACCAGGCAGGCCACGGGCTGGCCGTCCAGCTCCGCAATGAAGACCATCCGGCGGTCCACGATGGGCTTCATGTCGCGCGCCATGGCGCGGAGTTCCGCCTCGGTGGTTGGCACGAAGCCCCAGTTGCCGCGCCGCGCGGCGTTCAGGATGCGGCCGAGGGTGAGCACGTCGGCCGCGTAGGTCTCCCAGCACAGGTTGCGGACGCGGAGGCCGGGGTAGCGTCGCCGGATGAGCGCCACCAGGCGCTCGGCGCGCTGCGACTGCTCGCAGTCGGGCGTCAGGCGCTCCGAGGTCAGGAGGTACGCCAGGAGGTCCTTGACCCCTTCCAGGCCGGCCTGGGCGATGAGGGCGGGGTAGTAGGGCGGGTTGTAGGGCATGAGGATGGCGGGGGGCATTCCGAGGCCCTCGACGAGGATGCCGCACTCGCCGTTGGTCGAGGGGTTCATCGGGCCCATCATCTGGGTCATGCCGCGGGAACGCAGGTCGTCGGCCGCCTGGTCGAGCAGAGCCTTGGCCGCCTCGGGGTCGTTCTCGCACTCGAAGAAGCCCCAGAAGCCCATCGTGTCGTTGTGGTACTCGTTGTAGTTGCGGTCCACGGTGGCGATGACGCGGCCGACGAGGCGTCGCCCGCGCCAGGCCAGGTAGAGGCGGCTCTCGGCGTGCTGGTAGAAGGGGTTTCGCTTCGCGTCGAGCGTGCGGGCCGCGCTCGACAGCAGCGGCGGCACCCAGTTGGGGTCGCCGCGATAGAGCCGCCAGGGCAGGCGGAGGAAGGCGCGGCGCTCGGACCGCGTGATGGCCTCGCGCACCTGGACGGGGCTCGAAGGGTCTGCGTCCCCGGCGGCCTGCATGGTCCGCTCCTGACAGCCTGAGGGGCTATGGACGACATCCGCCGCGAGTGTAGCGGGAGCGCAGCCGCTTGTCAAACCTCCCCCCATGCGCCAGAATACGGGGAATGCTGGACAGGTTGGCGGCTTGGCCCACCAGGGTCACGAAGAGGGAGTGCACATGAGAGACGGATCGGGTCTTGGAGACACGGCCTTCACGCAGAACCGCACGGAGCCGCTGCACCGCTGGGTGCCCTGGATTGCGGGCTTCTCCTCCTCCTTCGTCGGCAGCGTGCTGGAGGCGGCGAGCGACAGGGATCCCGCCGACATCCTCGTCCTCGATCCCTTCGCGGGCGTGGGGACGACGCTGGTCGAGGCCGTGGAGCGGGGCCACAACTCGGTGGGCTTTGAGATCAACCCGTACGCCGCACTCGTCTGCCGCACGAAGATGAGCTGCTTGATGTACGATCTGAACCTGTTCCAGCGCGCGTTGCGAGCGTTCCGCGAGCGGATGGCGGACAGCGCCCGCCGTGCGCCGAAGGCGCAGCCGCCCCGCGAGTTCTCCAGTCGCGTCCCCTTCTTCAGCCCTGCGGTCGAGCGCAAGGTGCTGCACGTCCTCGACTTCATCGCCCGGGTGTCGCATCTTCATTTGGCGCCGGGCCGCCGGGCGCGAAATGAAGATGCGACACCCTGGCTCCGCGACGTGTTCCGCGTGGCGCTCGGGGCGGTGATGGTGGGCTTCTCCAACTACTCGTATGAGCCGAGCCTGGGGCGCCGGGCGTCGGCAGGCAAGGACGACATCCTGGATGCCGACGTGGCAGGAATCCTCGCCAGCAAGCTCGACGAGATGCTGAAGGACATGGTCCAGGCGCAGCTCCGGGCCGGTTCGCTCGGCTGGAAGCCCAAGGCAAGGGTGCTCGCGGACTCCTTCCTGACCCATTACGAACAGGCGGGCGTGGGAACGGTGGACTTCCTCATCACCTCGCCGCCGTACCTGAACAACTATCACTACATCCGCAACACGCGCCCGCACCTGTTCTGGCTGGGACTGGTGGAGAAGCGGTCGCAGTTGGCAGAGATGGAGCAGGTGAGCTTCGGCAAGTTCTGGCAGACCGTGCGGTCGGGGCCGCGGATCGAGCTGGAGGCGACGTGCGACGGCCTGGCAGAGGCGCTCGAGGACCTGCGGGGGCGGAACCCCGAGAAGGGGATCTATGGGGGCAGCGGCTGGGCGAACTACGCAGCCTCCTACTTCAACGACTGCCTGGCCTTCTGCCGCGCGGCCAAGCGGGTGATGAAGCCTGGCGGCACGATGGTGGTGGTCATCGGGAACAACATTCTTCAGGGGATCGAGCTCCAGACCGACCGCCTCCTCGCCCAGATCGCCGAGGGCTGCGGGTTCGACACCGTGGCCCTCCACCGCGTCCGCACGAAGCGGACCGGCTCGAGCATCGTTCGCTCCTCCGTGCGTGTGGGAAAGGCCGGGGACCGCGTGGAGCTCTACGAAACCGCCATCGAGCTGAAGGCGCGGCAAGCCGGAATCGCCTGAAGGCGGGACTCTCTTCCGGGACTTCTGGGCCGGGTGTTGCTACTTCGCCGCGGCGGCGGCCGCGCGGGCAGCGGCCATGGAGTTGAACTCCTCGCGGGCCGCCTCGAGCGAGGTCACGAGGTGGTCAATGTCCGAGTGCTCGTGGAGGGCGGTGGGGATGACGCGGATGATGCCGTTGCCGCGGCGGACGGCGGGGTAGACGACGGCGGAGACCCAGACGTTGTACTTGCGGCGAAGGATGTCGGCGCAGTGGACGGCACAACTGTCGCCCAGGCGGATGGGGGTGATGGGGGTCTGGGTGTCGCCGACCTCGAAGCCGCGCTGGCGCAGGAGGGTCTGGAGGTAGCGCGCGTTGTCCCACACCTTCCTGCGGCGGTCGTGGGCCTTGCGGACGAGTTCGATGGACTTCATCGTGGCGGCGACGACGCAGGCGGGCGCCGCCTTGGTGAAGAGGATGGTGGGGGCGAGGCAGCGGACGTAGAAGACGACCTCCTTGGGGCCGGCGATGAAGCCGCCGTAGGTGCCGAAGGCCTTCGAGAAGGTGCCGGCGTGGAGGTCAATGCGGTCCTCGACGCCCAGCATCTCGGCGGCGCCGCGGCCGTGGTCGCCGCACACGCCGTGCCCGTGCGCGTCGTCCATGAACACGCGCGCGCCGTAACGGTCGCGGAGGTCGCAGATCTCCCGCAGCGGCGCGATATCGCCGTTCATGCTGTACACGCCGTCCACCACGATCATCTTGGGCTTCGTAGGGTCGCAGCGCTTCAGCACGCGCTCGAGGCTCCCGGGGTCGTTGTGCTTGAAGTACTTGATGGTGGCGCCGGCGATGCGGGCGCCGCACACGAGGCTGGCGTGGGCGAGCTGGTCCATGATCAGGAGATCGTGGGGCCGGGCCAGGCAGGCGATGGCGCCGAGCATGGCGCCGGCGCCCATGGTGAAGCTGAGGGCGGCCTCGGTGCGCTTGAACTCGGCGATGCGGCGCTCGAACTCCAGGTGCAGCTCGACGGTGCCGGTGAGGGGCCGGGCGCCCATGGGCGCGCTCACGCCGTGCTTCGCGGCGGCCGCGGCCGCCGCCGCGCGCACCTCGGGGTGCACGCTCATGCCCAGGTAGTCGTTGGTGGAGAACTGGAGCATGCGCCGCCCATCGAACTCGATCCACGGCCCGGCGTTCTCGATGGGCGAGACGCCGAAGATGACGCGCTCGGCGATCGGCAGGTCCTCATGCAACACGCTCCGCTGCTCTTCGCGGAACCGCCTGCATTTGTCGAAAATGTCGGCCACCGTTACCGATTCCTCTGTATCCACAGACCCTCTGTCGCTCGCAGCCGACGCCGGGCGCGCGGGCCGTGCCCGAGGCGCCGCTCGACACGCCGCGGGCGCCTCCTGGGCGCATTCGGCCCCGCCGGCCCAGCGGCGCGCCGCCGCTGGGAGGCTGCATATCATACACACATGGCCGCCGCAACGCAAAGCCGGTTGCAAAAAAGCACGCGAGCGCTATCATTTGGCTTCCCGGTTGCCGTGTCCGGCGCCGGAAACGCCGGCAGTCGGGAAGGTGGGAACGCCGTCTTTCCCTGCCGCGGCCCGACGCGGAGCAAAGCCAATGGGCGCCGTGAGCTGGGTGTTGCGCAAGGCCCTCGAGTGGAGGTTGCGGCAGGTCGAGCGCGCGCTCGCCCACCCCGCCGCCACGCAGGAGCGCCTGCTCTTCCGCCTGCTGCGGCGGGCGGCCGACACCGAGTGGGGGCGGGCCCACGGCTACGCGGGCATCCGCAGCGTGCGCGACTACCAGCGCGCCGTGCCCATCTGCCGCTACGAGGAGATGGCGCCCATCTGGCACCGGGCCTTCGACGGAGCCCGGGACGTCACCTGGCCCGGCCACATCCGCTACTTCACCATGTCCAGCGGCACCACCACCGAGACCTGCAAGGCCCTGCCCATCTCGCGCGAGGCCATCCGGGCCAACCTCCGCTCCGGCGTCACCCTGATGGGCCGGGTGCAGCGCCAGGTGCCCGACGGCGACGTGCTGGGCGGCAAGACGCTTTACTTCGGGGGCTCGCCGACGCTCGAGCGCCGCGGCCAGAGCTTCCAGGGCGACGCCAGCGGCATCGTCACCCTGCACATGCCGCGCCTCGCCCAGCGCTATCGCCTCCCGTCGTTCGAGATCGCCAGCATCCCCGACTGGGAGGAGAAGGTGGAGGCCATTGCCCGCGCGTACCTGCGCACGCCGGTCCGCATGATCGTGGGGCTGCCGACCTGGACCTTTTTCCTGATGCGCCGCCTCGTCGAGCTGGGCCGCGAGCAGATCGGCCCGCACGTCCGCACCGTCGCCGATGTCTGGCCCAGCCTCCGAGCCTTCGTCCACTTCGGCATGTCCATGGACGCCTTCCGCGCCGAGTGCCAGGCCCTCGTCGGCCGCCCGATCGCCTTCGTGGACACCTATTCCTCCTCCGAGGCCGGCCTCACCGCCATCCAGGCCGACCAGGCCGACCCCGGCATGGTGATGGAGGTGGACATCGGGACGTTCTACGAGTTCGTGCCCCTGGCCGAGCTGGACAGCCCGCAGCCGACCCGCCTGACGCTCCGCGACGTGGAGACGGACCGCGACTACGCGGTCATCCTCACCTGCTGCTCGGGCATGTGGGCCTACGACGTGGGCGACATCGTGCGCTTCACCTCGCTGCGGCCGCCCAAGCTGCTCTTCGCCGGCCGCACCCGCCTGACGCTTCACCGCCTGGGCGAGCACGTGCTCGGGGCCGAGATCGAGATGGCCCTCGCCCGAGCCGGCGCCGCCACCGGAGCCACCGTCCGCGAATTCACCGTCCACACCCTCATCCCCACCGCCCACGAGGCGCGCGGGACCCACCAGTGGCTCGTGGAGTTCGAGGGAACGCCTCCTCCCCTCGATCGCTTCCTCGCCCAGATTGACGCGAACCTGCTCGAGAAGAACCTCGACTACAAGATTCACCGCGAGCGCGACTACCTGATGCGGCCGCCCGTGCTCGTGGCCCTGGCGCCCGGCACCTTTTACGAATGGGCGCGGCGCCACGGACGCCTCGGCGGCCAGCGCAAGACCCCTCGCGTCGCACTCTCGCAAGAGATGGTGGATGAGCTGTGCGCCCTCTCGCGCGACATTGCGCACGCCGAGCCGCCCAGCGTCGCCCTGCCTGCATGGACGGCGGGCTCGTGACCCGTGACGCATGATGCAGGGGCGGCCCTGTGTGGCT
>Ga0307378_10001742_pt1 | contig 34627 bp, 37 predicted proteins | sample UN1MG_FD_202238 | JGI IMG/M metagenome (GOLD analysis project Ga0307378, IMG submission 202238) | Soil microbial communities from Risofladan, Vaasa, Finland - UN-1 | ecosystem: Environmental > Terrestrial > Soil > Coastal area > Acid sulfate soil | place: Finland: Risofladan, Vaasa | collected... | reverse complement strand
CTCTTACTTCTTGAGGTAAATCACCAGCCAGTTGCTTCGTTGCCTTCCCCTCTAACCCGTCCTTATCTTGATACCTTCCAGACTTTGGCGTCACGTCTCCCAGATAAGCCATGACCAAATCATGAACCTCTAATAAAGACTTGACTTTAACCGAATCAACACCTTCCTTCTTAGCCAAATACCAACCAAGATGAATTGAATCGAAGTTATGAGAAGCAATCGTCTCTGAGTCTAAACCCCGTTGAATCCAACCCTGACGCTTAATGAATTTAATTTTCTTTAGGGGCTTAAATAATCCAAAAATGTTGTGGTCCATGATTTTTTCACTTCACCGTCCCCTTTTTCATACTACAGTATACAATAGTATACTATAGTAGAATATGGCTAGATTATTAGTAATTTTATTATCTGACAATGGTGCCGGGGGAAAGGTCATTAGGAACGGGAATAAGGACGGCTTTTACGTCAACGCCTGCCTTCTCAGTCAGGTCGGCACAGAGAATCATTCCCTGACTTTCCTCGCCCATCATCTTCTTGGCTTCTAAATTGGCGACAAAAATAAAACTTTTATTAACTAATTCCTCGGGTGGATACCACTCGGCAATGCCGGCTAAGATATTTCTTGCTTCCTTCTCTCCCAAATCAACCTTCATCCTGATTAAATTTCGGCTTTCAGACATTCTTTCGGCTTGGAGAACTTTTCCGATTCTTAAATCGAGATTCTGGAATTCGGAAAAAGAGATAGTTTTCATGTCACCTCCCTAAATCTCTTAATCACAAATTCTTTGTCTTGAGAATAAATCAACCAAGCAGCTTTCGGACCATGAGTTTTACCAATCAAAACTCGATAGATCGCCTCGAAAGCTTTAGTCGATTTAATTCCCCGCTCTTTAACTAAATTATATAATACTGTCTGTAATTCATCAGCTGAAGAAGGCCATTTTTTCTCCAATAACTCAGCTAATTTTTGAAGATAGATTCTCTGTTCATCAGAAAGTTTTTTAGCTTCTTTAGGTAAATCTTTACTAATAAAGAAAACTGCCTCTGAAGGAGCATGGTCTTTAAGCCAAATCTTGGCGTAATGAACTCGCTCTTCAAGCAGCTCTTTTTCAAATTCAGTTAAACTTTTTCCTTTAACTTCGGTAAAATGACGAACAGGATTAATATTAGGCATTTGTAAATAATTAGCGACGTCGCGAAAACGAGGATAAAAAGGCTCTTCCTTAGGTGGAGTTTTAATCTGAGAAAGCTCAAAAACCCGGCCAAAGTCTGATTTTCTTCCTTTCTTATAGAAAGCTCTGGCACAACGGTCATATTCATCAAAAAGATCAGGGATGGTCCAACCGCCTGGGTTAAAATCAATCGCTTGATTAAATCGGGGTCGAGCGAATAGAAAACGCAGGACTTCAGGCGGTAAAAGATTATACATCTCTCTAGCCGAACTACCAAGCCCTTTAGAAGAACTCATTTTTCTTCCGCCAAGCAAGAAAAATTCGTGAGAGAAAGCAAAAGGCACCGGATAATTTAAAACTTCTTTACAAATAATCGAAGAAATATCATGAGAACCTCCCTTTGACATATGATCTTTACCCGCCCCTTCGATGGTGACACCAATCACCATCCATTTTACTGCCCACTCGACCTTCCAAGGAATTTTTCCTGTCCCGTCAAAAGGAGAAATTTTCCCTTCGTGATTACACCCTTGAGCCCACTCAAACAAATGTGGTAAACATCTGAATTTTACTTGCTTACCATCCCAATCAGTAACTTGGGTTGTAAGCTTGCCGCATTTTGGACAAACGACTTGAAAAGGATACCAATCACTAGGTTTTTCACTCCCCGAAATCTCTTTATAGATTTTTCTTATCTTAGGGGCCGCATCTAAAACCTTCTTAATGCCTTCATTCATCTTACCAGCTTGATAAAGTTTTGAGACCCATATTATTTTGGGCTTAGCTCCAAGACCGTTAAAGACTTCAATAAAGTCCTTGGCGTAGTATTCAGCGTAAGAACTGTATCCAGGCTCAGGAGAAGGGACTTGATTAAGGGGCATTCCCAAATATTTCCTGTACTTAGCCTGATCAAGATATACTGGCAAACCATCCATCGGATCATGATCCTCGATGACAAAACTAAAAGTGGCCCTTTTACCTGCATCTAAAAGGGCTTTATAAATGAGGTCATGGGAAAGAACACCACGGAGTGAACCGACATGAACCCGGCCTGAGGGCGTTTTCATATCATCAGCCCAGTAAGGCTTATATTTCTTAGAATCAATAATTTTTTTAGCGAGTCTATCCGCCCAATACATATCTCTATTATAACTATCTTTGCTATAAAAACCAAAAAACCCCGCTAGGCGGGGTTAATTTTGCCGTTTAAAAACTCATTCTATTTTCAAAATGGTGTAGATAATCTTGCCTGCAGGTGCTTCGACTTCGACTTTTTCGCCCTTTTTCTTACCGATTAATGCTTTACCTAGGGGGGATTCGTGGGAGATTTTTTGTTGAGCCGGGTCGGCTTCCCATTCACCAACTAAGTAGAAAGTCTGCTCTTCTTTGCCGATTTTAACCGTAATCTTACAGCCTAAACCAGCTTGTTGACAAGAATTATGACCCTTTGTCACAAGCTTCGCTCTGCCGAGAACTTCCTCAAGCTCGGCGATTCGTCCATCAATAAAAGACAAATCCTGTTTGGCTTGAGAGTAATCGCTATTTTCTTCCATATCACCAATCACCCGGCTATCAGCCAGGCGCTGAACGGCTCTTGGCCGTCTTTGTTCAGTCAAGGCTTCAAATTCCTTCTGAAGTTCGTCGCGGCCTTCGCGGGTTAAGTAAATTTCTTCTGGTTTATCACCAGTCTGATTTTTATTGTCCATCTTCCTCCAACAAAAAAATCGCTACTCGAGCGGAGTTTTTGGATAAAGAGGTATTTTCTTTACTGAGGAATAATATAAAAATTTGAAAAGTTTGTCAAGCCCCTCTTCGCCAAAGGCTACGGAGGGGCGCAGACCTAGTATTCAAGGAAGGCAGTTCGGCCAGATTGAGCCTCTGCCAATTGAAATAATGAATGCCGCTGTTTGAACCGCTTCTTCTGCGTTAAAGCGTAAATCAGTATTTGTCTCTTCACTCATTAATTGACGATTGTTTTTCCAAGTAATTGAGCTGAATTGATAAAGTCCTGCGTAGGGGCCGTTGATGGCGGCTGGGTTAAAATTAGACTCACAGACAGCAACATATCTTAAGACATTAGGATCAACTCCATACTGACTTCCAAATCGTTCAATGAAAGCATTAATTTGTTCTGAGTTGTAAGTCGGTTGAGGAAATGGAGTAGGAGTCGGTGTTATCGTAGGAGTGGGGGTAGGACGAGGAGAAGGGGTTGGCGACGGTGTGGGCGTTGGTGTACTTGTGGGAGTCGGGGTAGGAGTTAGAGTTGGCGTGGGGGTTGGCGTTGGCTTAAAGACAAAACCAAGGACTCTTTCCTTTTGCTGACCACTGACTAAGTTGACAATAAAAACTGTCAGGATAGAAACAACAATAACCAAAACTCCCAAGAAGAAATATTTCTTAACTGGTTTCATCACAAAAGATTATACCAGTCTTGCACATAATACTCTGTTTAATTTTCACGCTTACCAATTCATGTGCCGATCGTCGTATGTTTTGGTAATAGGGAGAATCGGACCTCCTATTTTCGGGATTTGAAGACAGCATTGCCGTCCTTTTCGGTGACCCCACTCGGATTATACAAGTTGAATTATAGAGTCACCTAGCAGCTTTTTGAAGTTCCTTGTATAAATTGCTCTCAATTTCTATCTCGCCTGTAGCCAAAACCTTTTGCTTAAACCTATTTCCCCTTTCTCCCGGAACAAAGATTTCTTTTACTCCTTTTTCTTTTCTTGCAGACTTAGTCTGTTTAACTATCGACGATGCCTCTTTAATAAACATTTTCCTGGGAGTAAGAATCTTAGGATCAATAGCCATAACCAAATTCCCAGCATTGTTACTATTATTGTTAAACGAATCAGCTCTTACTAAAGCACCGACAAATATCTGAACAATCAAAGCCAATCCAGAACCTTTATGTCCTCCGAAAGCCCTTATGGCACCTGACATAATCTCGGCAGGGTCAGTAGTAACACTACCTTTTTTATCATAACCAATATCTTTAGAAACTTTCCTTTTTGCCGTCTTGGCTTCGACTAATCCGTAGTACGCTATGGCAGAAGTGGACATGTCTAAAAGGATGGGGTCTTTACCTGTGGGGATTCCATACGCTATTGGATTAGTGCAGAAACGAGCCTCATTTGAACCATATGGAGCTGTTGTTTGAAATGGATTAGATGCAAACGCGATACCAATAAGGTCTTCATCTGCAATTTTCTTTACATAATATCCGAGTGCTCCAGTAGATTCTGATGTATTGAAGTTCCCAGCAATCCCGACTCCTGATTTTCTGGCCTTTTTAATGGCGGTATCCGTCATTAAATCCATAACCAACATCGCATGGGTTTTTCTGCCGTCAAACAAGGCAGACACTGGAGTTTCTTTTACAATCTTGGGTGGTCTGCCTCCTTTTCTTTTTGGAATACCGGAACCAATTAGTTTAACGACACCCTGGTTATTCCCACGCAACTGGGCATACATCAAAATATCAGAAATTATTTTTGCCTCATCAGGCAGATAGCCTTGATTGGAAAGCGCCCTGTTAACCAATTCTTTCAGTTCTGATAACTTCACTTTCATACTTTGGATTTTAACATAAAGGTCAAATAGTTGAGGAAAGATTACAGGCTGTGACCCCACGGGTTTGGAAATGGAACCAAGTCTGGCCTGAGTTCAAAATGATCTACGCCTATTTTGGCCAGCTTCAAAATTTCCAACCTAACTATCTCCCTTTAGGGGGTGGAACATAAATACATTGGTTCATTCTTTTAAAGAATAGTGTGTTGTATAATTGTAACCATGATAATGAAAAAGCCCGAGCCGTTATTTAACCCATTACCAAAAAAAATAATTACAGCCTACGACCTAAGTGGTAAAAAACATCAAAGAAACCTTAAAAACTTCCAGTTCAGGCTCAGCGTATACGGGGTTCTATCTCAGGGAAATAAGATACTGGTTCAAAGGTACCCTGGATTAAAAACTTACGGACTACCTGGAGGAGCAGTAGAAATGGAAGAAACAATATCTGAAGCGTTAGTCAGGGAATTTAAAGAAGAGACTGGATTAACTGTGGAACAAGGTAGGTTGTTAACTGTTATTGAAGATTTTTTTACTCATGAAGGTATGGATGCCCACGGAGTATTAGTATTTTACGAGGTTATCAGAAAAAGGGGGAAGATTATTAAAGAGGGCAGCCAAATTGATTCTTCTGATGTTGGATTTGTGTCTTTATTTAAGTTAAAGAAAACTTCAGTTCAAAGAGTATTTTGGCAGGTAGTAAAGAAACTGAAAGAAGTCGTGACCCCTCAAGTTTAAGTAACACATCAAACTATGTCAGCAGAGACCTGTGACCCCACCCGGATTCGAACCGGGGTTTCTAGGATGAGAACCTAGTGTCCTGAACCGCTAGACGATGGGGCCACGTCAAACGTGGCTTCCATCAGTCGCGTTTGACGCGACGATGGGGCCTATCAATTTTAAAGATCTTCGATCTTTTTGTCCTGAACCATTATCGGGTCCACAAGTGGACCGATATCTTCATGGTGCTTACGACGCTCATCTAAAGATTCGCTGTTCGCTCCATTCCGATAGACGATGGGGCCTGTTTTGCGTTTTATTAAATTTTCAATCGCTCTTCGTTTTTTCCAAGACTTTATTTGTTTCTCTCTCTTAAACGCTTCCTTAAAAGTTAAATAGTCCTCCTTATAAATCAATTTAACTGGTAATCTAGATTTAGTAAATTTTATCTCCCCTTTTGCGTGACGTTTTAATCTCTTTTCTATATCCTTAGTTGCACCTACATAGTAAGAGTTATCACCCTTACATCTTAATATATAAATTGAATACATATGCCACTATGCCGACACACGACTTAAAAAGTCGGTGTCGAGCATGACCGATACTCGGCTCCGACACAAAGTGTCGAGAGTCGGTATCGGCAGACGACAGGGGCCAGATAAGGATATTTTAGCTTAATTTGAGGGGGAAAACAAGGAAAGAAGTAGTGACCAGTGATCGGTGATCAGTGATCAGTAATTAAGAATTATTAGAAGAAAAATTGTGAAAGGGAAAGCGACGAACGTAAGTATTGGTGGTAGAGGGGTAAGATTGGGGTGAGACCCCGATGAGTTGGGAGCCTCACCCTTGAGTAGGTACACTGACACTACCTCTTGGAGTAATTATCCCAGAGCCACCTCCTTTCGATAAACATGGGGAAAGGACGACTTTGTCCCTTCTCACAGGATACGTACTTTGGTTCTTCTCCAACATGAGATATGCGCAGGAGGCCCAGGAAGATGCCCTAGGTCACGTCCTCCATCCTGCCATTCTCGTGGCCTACTATGTTCCTGGTAACGTCCAGGTTCTCGGCGATCATGCTGATGCTCAGTAATACGGGGCTACCTCTTACGGCCAACATGACATAGCTCCTTACAGTTTGGGGCATTTCGTGAACGTGTCGAAGGCTTCCGACCTGTTAATTTGGGATGCCACCCCTTTACCTTCTTGGAGCAGTGTTCAGTTTTTCTACTTGTTGAGCCCTCCACCTCCTCAATTTCTTTCTCTTCCTCCTCTTCGAGCAAGGAAGCTGGATACAAAAGCAAAATCTCTTATACCCAATTCCCTTGCTCCATTCAGAGAAAAAGAATTCATCCGTCGCGTTTCCCTTTTTAAAGTGCTTTTTCCATTCCTTTCTACTTCCCGCATGATGGGAAGAAAAAGAATAAGAAAACTGATGATAGAATAGCAAAAATTTTGAAAAATATCAAGAAAGTTTTAAAGTGACAAAGGGGCAACGGAGACGGTGACTCTTTTCCTTTTAGTTTCGCCGTCTTTCTTAGGAGCTTTCTTTTTCTTTTCGGGCACAAAAACTTCGCCCAAAACCTGATCTAAATTAGAAACAAAGATAAATTTCATATCTTTTTTCACTTTCTGGGTCACGTCTTCCATATTCTTACGATTATCCTTCGGTAAAATAACGGCTTTCAAACCAGCTCGGTGAGCAGCAATAATTTTTTCCTTAATCCCGCCCACTTCTAAAACTCGGCCGCGAAGAGTAATCTCACCCGTCATCCCTACTTCTTTGTGAGTCGGCTTTTTTGTTAAAGCGGAAATCAAGGAAACCGCCATCGCCACGCCCGCACTAGGACCATCTTTCGGCACTGAGCCTTCGGGAACGTGAATGTGGACATCAATTTTCTTGGCAAAATTTTCGGTCAAACCTAATTCCCGCCAGTGACTCTTGGCATAGGAAAAAGCGGCTTGAGCTGATTCCTTCATCACGTCTCCTAATTGACCAGTTAACAATAACTTTCCTTTGCCCGGCATCAGGGCCGTCTCAATCAATAATATCTCGCCTCCTGATTGGGTCCAAGCCAGTCCGGTGGAAACACCAACTTCGTCTTTCTTCTCCGCCACGGTCGAACTAAATTTAGCTGGTCCAAGATAGCGACGAACATCAGCCAGAGAAACTTGGTTATCAACTTTCTTATTGTCGGCTTTCTTTTTAGCTACTTTTCGACAAATAGTGGCCAACATTCTTTCTAGTTCTCGGACACCGGCTTCTCGAGTGTAGCGTCGAATTATCTGGTAAAGAGCGGCTCCTTGAAGACTAATCTTTTCTCTGCCGAGACCATTAAACCTCAATTGTTTGAACCAAAGAAACTTCTGGGCAATATGAAACTTCTCTTCTTCGGTGTAACCGGAAAAACGAATAATTTCCATCCGGTCTTTTAGAGCCGGCGGAATGGTATCAAGCATATTGCCAGTACAAATGAACATCACTTCGGAGAGGTCAAAGGGGACTTCGAGATAGTGGTCAGAGAAAGAATGGTTTTGCTCCGGGTCTAGAGCCTCGAGAAGGGCGGCTGAGGGATCACCCCGAAAATCAATCCCAATCTTGTCAATTTCATCAAGCATGAAGACCGGATTCTTGGTGCCGGTCGTCTTAATACCTTGAATAATTCTGCCCGGCAAAGCACCAACATAGGTCCGACGATGACCTCGAATTTCGGCTTCATCTCGAACGCCACCGAGAGAAATTCGATGAAATTTCCTGCCTAAAGAGCGAGCAATTGACTTGCCGATTGAAGTTTTTCCCACTCCCGGAGGACCGATGAAACAAAGAATGGTCGGCCCGCCTTCCTCGGGAATTTTTTCTTTGAGCCTTTTTAATTTAGCCGTTCTCTTCTCTTTCTTCTTGCCTGCTTCCTTTAATTTCATCACCGCCAGATATTCGACCACTCTTTCTTTGACTTTGTTGAGACCATAATGGTCTTCGTTGAGAATTTTGGCGGCTTTTTTAATACTGACATCATTCGCTGTTCTTAATTCCCAAGGCATATCAGTGACCCAATCTAAATAATTCTCAAGATAGGGGCGTTCTGGACTGTGGCCTGGTAAACGGGCGAATCTTTTCAACTCTTTCTCAACCTTTTTTCTAACCTCTCCAGACATTTTCGCCTTCGTAATTCTTTTCTTAAACTCAACTACTAATTCATCTTCTCCCTCTTCACCTTCATCAAGTTCTCTTTCAATCGTTTTCTTTCTTTCTCTCAGAACCGCTTTTCTCATCTCTTTGTCAAACCTGGCTTGAGTTTTAGAGGTAATGGTTTTGTCTAATTCTAAAACTTTGATTTCTTGAGCCAGATATTCGGCAATCTTTTTTAACCTTTCTTTCACCTCGGCCATGTTCAAAAGAGCTATTTTTTCACTGGTTTTAAGGTCGAGGGTTGAGGCAATCTCGTCCGCCAGTTCAGGCAGGGAAAGTCCGGCTGAAACTCGCATCAAGGTCATCACATCAACCGCTTTGCCTGAATGAAAGGCTTTTCTAAAATCATTAATAAGATGACTGGCCAAAATTTTAGTTTCTTCTGAATCTTCAATAATTTCAGGAACAGTACTAACTTTGATTAGGAGGAAGGGTCGGTTTGATAATTGCTCTTCTATTCTAATTCTGGAGATGCCCCGGGCAATAACCGTTAAACTACCTTCTGTTTCTAAAATATTCTCAATTTCGACTAGGGTGCCAATGGGATAGAGATCTTTTTTTCCCGGATTTTCTACTCGAGGGTCTTTCTGGGTAAAAACGGCTAAGAGATGTTTGGGCGAGCCACTGAAAGCGGATTTAACTGCGGCCGATGTCTGGGGACGACCAAAGGTCAAGGGGAATTCGGTGTGAGGAAAGACAACACTTTCTCTTAAGGCCACGGCCGGAACTGTTTTTTCTTCTGAGCTCTCTTGAGAAATAATTACGCCTCCCATATTTAGATCCTTTAAACTATTAGCACTCTATCATGTTATCTGCTAATTGTCAACCCCTACTTCGCCCCGCTGATGGCGGGGCTACGTGGGGGCAAAGGAGATTACTCATGAATCACGATCCTCGTCCCGGGGTCACTCGAGGTGGCTCGGACGTAGTTCTGACCCAAAGGTAAAGTGGGACTGGTCCAGTAAAAAAGCTTCTCCGCCACTGGTGTCGGTAGATTGGTACAGCCATGACTCATCACTTGACCAAAATTGTCATGCCAATAAGTGCCGTGCAAACCATAACCATTTTGATAGTACATAATATAAGGAACATTAGGAAGATAATAATAAGTGTGAAGAGCCTTACTTCCGCCTGACATTTTGGCGTATTTAAACTTTCCCCAGATTCGATATTCTCCGGTTGGCGTTCTTCCCCATTTTCCGGTGGAAACTAAACTTTCAAGAAAAAGTAGATTTCCCTCCCAAGCTCTTAATTTTTGTTCGGAAAGGTCCACTTCAATCCATTTTTCTCCAGCTGACTCTCCCAAGACTTTTATTTCTTCCTGACTAAGCCAACGTGTGGCTGAAGGAGGAATAATTTCCTTGCCTTCAAAAAAGGCTTGCTTATCTTGGAGAGAGAACTCGCCGGTGGCTTGGTCAAGATTCTCACAAATACAACCTGGTTTTTCTGAAGAAGGAAGAGAGGTGACGACCACAAACATCGCCAGTAGAAAAACCGCTCCGAGAAGAACAAACAAAAAATTCTTTTTCGAGAACATTAGATTCAATATAACATCAAGCTCTTTTGGCTGTCAATAAGCTTAGAAGTAATTTACTTGAGCGTTGCTGCGAAGAGAGTCAAGCCAAGACTGAATTAGATCACTTGATTTTTGCTGTTGAAGTTGTTGTCTGATTTCCTCTTTGACTGACTCTAAATCCGAACCTTCGGGAAAGTAATCAGGATTAGCTTCAAAATAATCAGCCGCTTCTTCATCCGTCACTTCGACGTCTTGACTAACAATTTTTTCGATTATCAGTTGGACTTCAATTTGTTCTTCAAGTTGGTCTCGAGTCATGTTTTGAGCTTCTAATAATTCCTCTAAATTCTGGCCTTGGCTGGTAAAGTTGTCTTCCAATTCCTTCATTTTTTGACCAATTTCTTCTTGGGAGATAGTCACCTTTTGCTTTTTTGCTTCCTGAAGAATAAGAGACTTAGTGACTAAATTTTCTAGGGTGGCTTCCCCGGATTGTTTTTCCAGTTCCCTGATAAGACTTAGGCGCCAAATGGGCTGGCCATTGACGGTGGCAGAGATAAATTGATTTTTGAAATAATAGAGTCCGCCAGTAAGGATAATAATTACTAGGAAAGAGATGATTAAAAAGGGAGTCGATTTTTTCTTCTTTTTGAGAAAGCTAATAATCGAGGTGAGAATTTTGTTTTTCTTCATCTTTTGATTGTATCAGATATTTTAAAAAATTGTAAAGGGGGAAAATTGGCACTTAGAACATTCGCCTGTTAAAATAAAAACTTGATGACTGCCAAGAAAAGTTTAACCATGCGTCCAAAAGAACAAGAGATTAGTCAAAACATCCAAGAAATAGATTTCGCCTCTTTGCCGGAGCAGACTTTGGCCAAGGACGGCCGCCTCTCGCTTCAAGAGCTTTATCGAAAATTCAATGAGTTATTAAAGTCAGGCTGGACCGGTCAAAAAATCTCTTCTCAAGAGATTTCCGTGGCGGGTGAAGAAATAACCGTGCCAATTTTTGCTTTTTTCAGCCCGGCTTGCCAAACGAAGGAGGCTTTAGAAACGGTTGTCATTGCCGGAATCCATGGCACCGAGCCAGCCGGACCGAATGCCTTTGCCCAATATCTGGAAACCTTGATTAAAATCGGCTCTCAAGAAGGAGTTCTCGTGATGCCAATGGGCAACCCCTATGGTTACTACCAGAACGAAAGTAGGAATCCTGACAATGTGAGCGTCGGTGATTCCGATCATCTTTTAGGTCGTGCACCAGAGCCTGCCTGTCGAGAGGCAGACGAAATCACCTCTTTCCTGATGGGACTAGGGGAAAGAATTGGTCCTGAAACAAAGGTCATCGACCTCCATGAAGATAATTTTGGGGAAGACAGAGAAAGTCATGTTGATTCTGTTGGAACTTATGTTTATGTTCATGGTGAAAGAGCTGATAGAAATCCTCTCGCTCTGAAAATTGTGAAGATGCTTAAAAGAAATCTTCATCCTATCATTATGGAGGGTGAAACTCGAGAGAAAGAAAAAATTTCAGGGGGGATGGTCATCAATACTGAAGATGGCTCGATTGACCAATTACTGACAGAAAGATTGGGAGCAGGATTGGCGATTGTTCTGGAGACTTATATTCTTCCTGACAATGACCCTCCTTTGGAAGAAAGGATTGAGATTCACCTAGAAGCCTTGAATATTTTCTTCGGGAGAAGTTAACACCTTAGAGGTGTTGTTGATTAACAATAAAATTTAGTCTTCTGGGCGTGAGATTTCACTATAGTATACTTTAGTATACTGTAGTATAAGGAGATTTTAAGCAGGGTTTATTATGAATAGTTAAACAGGACAGACATCGATTCTTTTTGTTTTTTGAGCAATCTTCCCTTCTTGGTCACGCTCAAAAGTAGCAAAAACAGTCCCATCATCTGGGTTTAAAATGTGACCGATAATTTCGCGAATGGAGGGAAACAGTTTTTGGTCAAGAATTTCTTTAGCATCCAGTAAAACTAACTCACCTTCATCAGTTTCACCTATTTCCCCGGAATCATAATCAGCGGTAAAATGAAAAATGAGCCAGTTGCCCTCCGTAGTCTTGTAAGGCTTTAATTCCAAAACGACTGCTTCCAAACGCATGTTTTTAATCTTTATCCCCGCTTCTTCAAGAACCTCTCTTTGAGCCGCCAAGAAAGGTGCTTCGTCAGGTTCAATCTTACCTCCAATCGGGTGAACTACATCAGGGGCATAAGCTTTTCCGGAGGCACGTTTAAGCATCAAATACTTACCGTCTTTTCTAACGAAAACATTCACACACATTACCAACTGATGAAGACAAGGTTTTTGGTTAACAGACATTAGAGTTATTCTAGCAAATATTAAACTGTAGTATAATGGCTATGGCTAAAATGAATGCGGATAATAAAATTAATGTTCGAGTAAGATTAGTAATAATCCACAACAGGAAAGTTCTTGTTCAATACAGGCAAGAGGGTGATTTTTATCATTATATTGGTGGTCATTTGGAATACGGAGAAACAATTGAAACCGCCTGTATCAGGGAAGCAAAAGAGGAATGTGGAGGAGATGTTGAATTTAGCTTTGAAAAAATTCTTTATATCCGTGATTTTATTAAACCTGATGAAAATGAGCATAGTCTGGAGTTATTTATTTTAGGAAGTATTAATAAAGCGGACAAACTAGAAGGATTAAAAGATCCGCAACATCCAGATGGGTCAGTTTGGATGACCTGGCTTAATCTCGATAACCTACCAAGTAATTTACTGCCAAAAACTTTGTCTCCGAAACTTTTAAATGATTTCAATGACGGATTTCCTAAAGAAGGAGAATATATTGGAGAGATTGATTAGTGGTGATCGAAAGAACCGAAGATGGCAACTGGCTAAATAGGTTGTTCTAGACCTCTTTCATCCTTAAGAGTATGATTGATATTGTATGGACTCTCAAACCACGTGCCCTGATTGTAAAGCGAATCTTTCTGAATCTGATTATTTTTGCCCGAATTGCGGGAAAAAAATAAAAGAGAAACCCCTATCAACCACTCTTTTAAAACAGCTATCGATCTATTTTATAAGCTTCTTTTTGCCGCCTCTGGGAATTTGGCCTGGTATTAAATATTTACGTCAACCGGATGAAAAATCAAAAAAGATTGGCTTAGCAGCGATTTTATTAACCATCATCTCAATCATAATAACAAGTTGGCTAACTATGAATCTCATCAACTCACTCAACAAAGAACTTAATAACCAGCTTAATCTTTATCCGGGTTTAGATTTCTAAGGATATCTTTTATCTTCTGAGGTTAACCTAAACCCTTTATTTTCCGTTTTTCCAGGTCCTCATCAAGGATAATCTTTCTGATTCTTATGGCTACCGGAGTAACATCTACCAGTTCGGTATTATCAATATAATCCAAAGCATCTTCCAGGTCCATATCTCTGGGAGTATTGAAATGTCTGGTTACGCCTTCACCCTTGGAACGCATGTTGGAGAGTTGTTTTTCTTTACAGATATTAACCATCATATCACCAGGCCGGTTGTTTTGACCGGCTACTTGGCCTTTATAAACATTAACCGCCTGATCAACAAACAGCTCTCCTCTGTCTTGAATATTGGTTAAACCGTAAATTCGGGTAACGCCCGTTTCACAAGTGACGAGCGAGCCTCTTTCGCGTTCCTTCCATTCACCCTTCTCCGGCAGGTATTTGTAAAACCTGGTATTAATAATGCCTTGCCCGTGGGCATCGGTCATAAATTTGCTCCGGTAGCCAAAAAGCCCGCGGGTGGGGATAATGAATTCCAGATAAACAATCCCTTCTTTAGTATCCATTTTCCTCATTTCGGCATAACGACTCTGGAGTTTTTGAATAACGGTACCAGAATATTTTTCCGGAACTTCAATAAAGACTTCATCGTAAGGAGTCATTTTCTGGCCGTTGATGGTTTTGGTGATTACCTGGGGCTGGGAGACTTGAAAAGCGTAGCCTTCGCGCCTTAGGCGTTCAATCAATATCGCCAAATGCAACTCTCCCCGGCCGGAAACTGTCCAGCTTCCGTCTTCACTGTCTTCCACTCCTAAGGCGACGTCATCATCCAATTCCTTAAATAATCTTGCCCTTATTTGGCGAGAACTGGTGTATTTTCCTTCTTTGCCGGCAAAGGGAGAGGAATTGACAGCAAAGGTCATTTTAACCGTGGGGGCTTCAATTTCTAAAAGCGGCAAGGCCTGGGGTTTATTGATATCGGCAATCGTTTCCCCGATGGTAATATCGGGTATTCCCGCCACCGCCACAATTTCTCCTGCTTCTGCCTTGTCAATCTCTATCTGCTCCAATCCGCTAAAAGTGACCAAGGAAGTCAGTTGGTATTTCTTCATTTGGCCCTGTCTGTTTATATGCATCACTTCCTGGCTAGATTGAAGCGTACCGTTGTTAATTCTCCCCTTAGCCATCCTGCCCTTGAAATTATCACGGCTGATGGAGGTAATCAACATCTGCAGCGGCGCGGCCGGATCACCACTTGGCTCCGGAATGTGTTTGACTATCTCTTCAAACAAGGGCGAGATATCAGTCATTTTTTCCAGTTCCGGCGTTAATCCGGCTTTACCCAGTTTCGATGAAGAGTAAACCACCGGAAAGTCGGCCGTCTGCTCATCAGCTCCCAGATCAATAAACAAGTCAAAAGTTTTGTTCAGGGTTTCGGCAATATTAGCGTTAGGCTGGTCAATTTTATTAATAACAACGATAATCCTGTGTTTCAACTCAAGGGCTTTTTTCAAAACAAAGGTTGTTTGGGGCATAGGGCCCTCGTTGGCATCTATTAAAAGCAGTGAGCCGTCGGCCATTTTCAGCACCCTTTCCACTTCTCCGCCGAAATCCACATGTCCAGGAGTATCAATGATATTAATTTTGACTCCCTTCCAAACCACCGAAGCATTTTTGGAGAAAATGGTAATCCCCCTTTCTTTTTCCAATTCATTGCTGTCCAGAATACAGGTAGCGTCAGCCACTTCTTTCCCCAGCCAGGTACCAGACTGGCGCAGCAAAGAATCTACCAAAGTCGTTTTCCCATGATCAACATGGGCAATGATGGCAATATTTCTAATATTCATAAGTGAAATAAAAAAATGTCCGCTAGGGAACACTTGGAGTGAATTATACCTTCTTTGGGAAGAACAAACAAGGTTTTCTTATAGTAATGAGTGAGTGTGGCCTAACCAAAGTCGAATCAGCTCTTTTCAATCTGCTCAATCATTTTTCTGAACTTTTTCAACTTCGAGGTACAGAAAAACTCTCTGCAAACTTGGGGCCTGATTTTATGAATAGAACATTTGTTTCCTTTAAGATAGATGCAATTGCCATCTTTTTTTTGTTTGAGAATGTTTGCCCCACACGCGGCTGCCTTGTGGAAGTCATCAATCAAGCCAAATTCCTCAAACTGAGTTCTGTATTTGCCTGACTGGTATTCTTCTTCGGCTAAATTCACTAAAAATAAACGACAGCAAAGGCCACACTGAGAACATTTGTCTATCATAAAAAATTTTTAACTTTTCTGAGCGGGCCGGTCTAGAACTCATTATTCCCCCTATATTTGAATCTGAAAAAACTTACCTTTTTCTCCTAAAGAAGTTTGGAGCGGTGTGTAAGAATATTTCCCCAAGTCATCATATCCTCTGCCCAAAAAACCGGGTTCTTGGGCTTTTTGATACCCTCTTTTTCAAGAAGATTGTATTCCTTCACAAAATTATTAAAAGTACTCACAAAATCACTAGGTAGGGAATTTTTGTCTAAATCTTGAATATGAGAAGAAGTATCTCTCAAAAAAGTCTTTATTCTTTCTTTTTTACCAGAATAATCATCGGCGGCCCAATTACCCATACGGTTTAAGTTCATGGCGATATCTAATACTTTAGCTCGATTATTCATATATATTAAAGAAAAATTTTTTTAATTATATCATCAAACTTTTTTCTTATATCTAAAGAAAGAATGTCTCTACTGGGATTTTCCTGAGGTCTTAAATTTATAACTGAATTGTAATCAATCTCCTTAGTTTTAATGTCAAAACCTCCTCCCCATAAATCTTTCTGCTTCGATCCATTTGTTAGCAGTATTTTTTCTTCTTCAAAATGTCTATCTGCTCCACCGGCAAGAATTCCTCTTTCAACGTCAACGACAACTTTTATATATCCATCAAAATATCTGCCTAATTCGTGAAATTGCTTCTCTGTTACCTTCTTCTTAATTATAATATTCATTATTTAGACTATTTTAACACGTCCAAAAGTTATTTTAAGAATTCTAGGGGGGTAAAGTCATTAAATACACCTTGTTGGGTTAAAGGTTCTCTTTCGACTCTTAATATTGTTCCCTCGACTGCGCTCGGGATCTCGCAAGATTACTTGCTCGAGCTGGGGAGTGTGGACAGAGTTTGAACCTATTTTATTAATTTGAACGGACCATTGTATATTTCCGATTTTGTTTATCAATAATTGATTGCTATTTCACAAAAAGTTGTCCATTAAAAACATGGCAAGATATTGGAGGTAATAAACTCCAACCATAATAAAAATAGAGGCCACCGCAATGCGGAGTATTCTCTCAACACCGGTAACTATTTTAAATGTCCGGCTTAAATGCTTTATACCAAAAGCGATAAGAAACGAAAATATGATCACCGGAAGTCCTGTTCCCAAAGCAAATATTGGCGGTAACAATAGTGCTTCTTGTGATTTTAAAACAAGAGGAGTCAAAACTCCGAAAAACAAAACTCCGCTATACGGACAAAAAGCTAGGGCAAATAAAACACCCAAAAGCAAAGCACCAAGAAACCCCTTGGTTGACATCCATATTTTGAACCGCTCCATTTTTTGGCTTTTGGAGTTAAAGTTAACCTTTATTTTTCCAAACATAATTAAACCAATCACTATCAATGCCGGCCCTAATATTTTATCCCCCCAACCTTGAAAAATACGAGAAACCTGAAAAGAAGATAAACCCAGATATATCAAAGTTGCTATTACCGTGTAGCTGATCCCTCTACCAAAAGTATAAAAAAAACCATTAAGGAGCGTTTGCCGGGGAGTTTTTACGTCTTTGGAAATATAAGCTATAGCCGTAATATTGGTTGCCAGTGGACAGGGGCTAATGGAGGTTAGTATGCCAATTAAGAAAGCAGTCAAAAGGGGTATGTTAAAAGTATCTATAAAACTATAAATAACATCCATACTATTCCCCCAATAATGATTTCAACTTTCCCTCAAAATAACCGATAAATTGGCCTTCGTCATTAACCAATCTCCATACAGTTACATCTTCTGTAATATCATCCTTATCACCACGAATGGCGTTTACATACAAAGATGATCCTCTTGCTTGATATTTCATAACGATTTCTTGGTTTTCTTTTAGTTCAATATTAATATCTTTAAAAGTAATCTTTCCGGAAACATATTCATTTGGAAATTTTTCTTTAACTGTTTGAAGGGCATACTTACCAACAGTGATACAGGAAAAACACTGATGCGTTCCATGGAAGTGAATTACCTCAATTTTATCTGCCGGAACAATTATTGCTGTTGGTATTGTAGATGGACTACTACTAACTTGATTGTTACTTAAGACCTGTTCTTCCTGCGTTTTTTCACCTTTACCTAAAACGCTTAAACCAATCAAAGACACAACCACTAAAAGAAAAATTAATAGTATTTTTTTATTCATATTCGGTAAACAGGCCAGCCTGGGACTATTCTATTATTATAGCTTTATACCTAAATTATTACTCTTGGGAATATTGGAAAAGCAGGCCATTACATCAGAATTCGGACTAGATAATCTAAGCATTTCAAAGGTTCCTCTCTTTATTAGTTCAAATTTTGGATTGTCTTGATATTTTTTCTTAAAGTTCTTGTAGTCAGTATTAAAGTCAGCATCTCCTCTTTCGGTACGCTGGATATCTTGCTTCCGAATCTTTACTAATCGCAAAGGACCAGCAATTGTTTTGATAGGTTTATCTAAAAGATATGTAAAACCATTTTGAGTCCTTTCTATAATCTTCCCCAACGTATCTATCGAATTAGTGAACTGCTTATATTCTTCTTCGTCTTGACAAAAGATGCATGCAAATTCCACGGGTACTGTGGATACATTCGTAAATTTGTTTTTTAACTCGGTGCTACGACTAACTACGTAGTTGATAGTTGTTATTAGATTCTTCATTTTATTGAGCAGGCCGGTCTAGAACCTTTCGATCCTTATTCTACAACTTCTCGATTACACTCGAAACTATAGCTTCTTTAACAATATTTTTTCGCCCATGAATCAAGGCATCTTTCTTTTTCCTGGACCATTTCTTAAGCTGCGCTTCTCTTTGCATTGCTTCTTTTCTAATCGAATATTTTTCTGAATGAATTAAATCAAATGAAGAAAAATATCTAATGTATTTTGCTGATTTGCCGGATTTATTTTTGTGTTCCTGAATTCGTTTTTCTAAATTATTCGTCTGACCGACGTAAAGAGTATTAGATGAAGTGCGGAGGATGTAGACGAAATAGGGCATAGAATAATTATATATCTTTCGACTCTTAATTTTGTTCCCTCGACTCACACTTCATAAATTCAGTCTTCGCTCGGGATCTCCACAAGCCTTGCTTGTTTCGAGCTGCGAACCACAGAGTTCGAACCTATTGGTTAGGTGTAAAGGTGGAATTTATAGACTTCAACCTACCTGATATAATGAAATAAACCTATGTTAATTACAGAAGTAAATATTAAGTTTAAGGCTGGAGATGGCGGGAATGGAAAAGTTTCTTTTTATAAAGGAAGAAGAGGCCCGGATGGAGGTAATGGAGGAAAAGGCGGCAGTATTTTTATTGCCTCTACTTCAGATATTTACGCTCTTTCTAATCTTCTAAAAAGTGCCAAAATCGAAGCAGAAAACGGTCAGCATGGGATGTCAAAAATAAAATACGGTAAGTTCGCTGAGGATTTAGAAATTAAACTTCCTATCGGGGCTATTATTACTGATAAGAATTCTAAAGAAGTTTTTGAAGTGACTGATAAAGACTGTCGTTTTCTCTTGTGTCAGGGAGGATGGGGCGGTAAAGGCAACTGGGAACATCGTTCTTCTAAAAATGTTACGCCAATGTATGCCCAAAAGGGTTTTAAAGGTCAGGAAAGAGATTTATATATTAATCTTAAGCTTATTGCTGATTATGGGCTTATTGGCTTCCCCAATGCTGGTAAAAGCAGCTTGCTTAAAGAGATAACAAACGCTAATCCAAAAATTGGCGACTACCCTTTCACTACTCTTGAGCCTAACTTAGGAGAATTAGAGGGTAGAATTATTGCTGATATTCCAGGACTTATAGAGGGGGCTTCTAGAGGAAAGGGTTTAGGGATCAAATTTTTAAAACATATTGAAAAAGTTTCACTCTTATTTCATTGTCTTTCTTGTGAACTTAAAGAGCCTGAAAAAAACTACCAACAAATCAGGAACGAGCTAAAAAGTTATAATCCAAAATTATTAAAGATACCGGAAATTATTCTTCTTACCAAAACAGATTTAAAATCAGAGAAAGAAGTTAATTTAAATCTTAAGGTTTTGAAAAAACTGAAAAAACAAATATTACCCGTTTCTATTCATGATCGGGATAGTTTGGAAAAATTAAGAACCCTCATTCTAAAATCTTATGCCTCGGCGAAGCGATGAACCCGAGCGATAGCGAGTGGTTCGTTGCTGCGGGGTTAAGAACCTCCCGATGGATATCGGGAGAACCTTGAAGCTTGCGCTATAAGAACCTCCCTTCGACTCTTAATATTGTTCCCTCGACTCTGGTTCAAATATCCTTCGACTCTGGTTCGATACTTCGACTACGCTCAGTACTCACCATCACTCAGGATCTTCGCTCATTTCATTCGCTACGAGCTGAGCGGGCAGGTCTAGGACCATTCGGGCCAATAACAGCACTTACAGCCAAAACAATAATTTATTTTCACCCCATAGTATTCACTTGACTTTCCTTATATTTTTAACGTATACTCTGGGCACGTTAAAAACTGGAATAGCAGTTCTGTCCAATAGCTAAATTATTTATGACTATTGAGCAAACGCCAGGTATTTCCGACCCCGAAGCTTTCAGGAGTCCTTTTGAGGTTGAATTTAAAGATGTAGATGTTGCCCATACTCTCTTAATAATAAAAGGTGTAGGTTTACATATAGAAGGAATGGACTGCGTGGGTAAAACCGCTGCAGTTAATGAGTTGGAAAAAATCACGCTAATTGCACGGCGACATAGAGTATTAACAATAGACAATCCATACATTTCCACATTTCGCGAATTACAAAGCAGATATGCGTGGAACTCGGAAGAGGTAACACGAGCACTACTCGACGCCATTAAATATGACATCAATAATTACCACCCTACTAGCGGTAATTTTGTTCAGGAATCAACACTTATTACGAAGGGTTTTGCAATGCGCTTGGTAGAAGGGATGTCAAAAATCACGCTATCTGAATATGAAGAGTTGCTTGCGATCCATCCGAAATTTCACGAGTCGGTTTATATGGTTGTAGATGATGATGTTAGAAAAGAGCGCTTTCGTAGCAAAATAAAGAGTGGTGCAAAAATTACGAGAAACGACATGATGATTGCGGAAGATTTAAGAAGATTTAAGAAAATCGACGATGTTATGCGATCGATAGTAAGAATTGCTTTTCACGGATATGTTTTAGATACGTCAAAGATGACACCTGTAGAAATTGCGAACGCCATTAATATATTTAGCAATGCGAAAGGTGTGACAAATGAATAAGGAACATATAAACACTGCCTGGCACGAGGGATTAGCAGATGAGGAACTAATGTCAAGTTTGGAAAAAATTTCTGACTATATACGCCGTGACGCATTCGAATTAATAAGAACTGCTAACAGTGGCCATGTTGGCGGTTCGTCGTCGTCGGTTGAAATGTTGGTCGCCATGTATTTCGGCGGACGATTCAATTTCGATTTAGAGGACGACAAGAATCCGAACCGCGACCAAATTCTGATTCGCGGACATGAGGGGCCGGTAAGATACCCGATATTTGCCCTACTTGGCTATCTCAATCGTGAAGAATTGTCGACTTATCGTCATCTTGGCTCGCGTCTACAAGGACATGAATGTATGGAGTGGACACCTGGCGTTGATATTTCACCAAGCGGGTCGTTGGGAATGTTGTTATCTTATGGTGTTGGTGCTGCCATTGTCAATAAAAATGAAGGTTATTCTGGTCGAATAATTACCTTCCTTGGGGATGGAGAGGAACAGGAAGGTAATGTGAGCGAGGCAGCACGACATGCAGCATCACTTGGTTTAGATAATTTAATCTGTATATTAGACCAAAACAAGAAACAGCTGACACGATCAACCGCCGAAGGTGATGGCGAATCGGACATTCGTAAAATCTGGGAAGGATACGGTTGGGAAGTTTTAGAGATTGAAAATGGTCACGATATCAAAGAAATAATTAAAACATACGACAAAGTTCAAAACATATCCAAACCGACAATTATAATTGCACATACTACAAAAGGAAAAGGCGTGCGCGGTGCCGAGGAGCATTTTAGTGGTTATCACACACTCAAAGTCACTGATCGTGATGCACTCGATGAAGCAATAAGCGATTTAAATGAGAAATTATCACCCGATGAAAATATAACAATTCAAGAAAGCGCTAAAAATCTAGTTGGTCCAGCCGAAAAGGGCCATCGTATAACTGGTTATTCAGATATAGAGTATGACGTAGAGTATGATGGTACGGACACAATCAGTATTACTGATGCTCGCGATATGTATTTTGATAGAGTCCATTCCCGAATGACAGATAAAACCGCACCGCTTTATATGATTTCGCCTGACCATGTTAGAACCGACGTGCAAAAGAGACTGAATTATGATGAATTCACACATTTTTACAATATTGGCATACGAGAACAGCATGCTATTGGAATGGCGCATGGTATTGCCACCACACAACCAGAAGCAAAAATACTCGTACACTTTTGGGATTTTACGACATATCGCGCACTTGACCAAATAAACGCGGCGGCGCAAGCCGGTAGCAGTATTGTTATCAATGGTGTTGATGCTGGCATTTATCACGGCAACAATGGTCGAACCCATATTTCTACCGGACAACCGGGCGCTTTGTTGAGCATACCGGAGGTAAGTATGTATGAGCCGGCTGATGCTCAAGATTTATTTAGTGTATATTCTTATGTATTTACATGTCGCAGTGGCTTAAGTTATGTACGATTACATTCTGGAGCTGTAGATAAATTAGAGCGCGATTCTGGTGACGAAAAAAATATCGGTAGTTATATAACATATAGGCCAGACAAACCCGCCAAACTTGTTATCTTTTCGAGTAGCTCATTTGTTAAAAATGCTGTTGAGGCTGCGAAATTACTCGAGACACAATATAAAACGCCGGTTGAAGTTGTTAACGTTGTAAACCCAAAAAAAATCGGTGAAATGGCATCTAAAGTATTTCATGACGGTCTACCTATATTGACTCTTTATAATGGGAATCCAGCAATACTTCAAAGTTTTGTGGCGATGGCGGCGATGCAATCCAATGTTGAGAAGCCGCGATTTATTATTGGTCACGGAATCACCGAAGGAACTTCAGGACTACTGAAAGAATTAGAAAAATATTATAATCTTGATGCGAATGGTATAGCCATGATAGCATTAAAGGCACTGGTAGATAGGAGGATGAGATGAAAAAAAACTTAATATTGCTTGGTGGTAATAGTTACGATAATTTCTCATGGTTAAAGGAGATCGGTACTAATTTATCAAATAAATATTGTGTATACGTGCATAAATATACACATTGGAAGAATGGTGGGAATATTGATTTTAATATCGAACTCAATATCCTTAAAAAATATGTCACCAATCTTAAGGATTATGCTATTGTTGCTAAATCTGCTGGTGGTTTGTTGGCTTTAATGGGCTATAAACAAGGTGTATTTAAGGATGCAGTAAAAATCATCGTCATTGGCACACCCATTGAATGGGCGAAAGAACGAAATATTGACTATGAAAGTTTGGTCATGGACGACGACAAAATTCGATATATTCAAGCCACCGATGATCCAAAAGGTAAATACTCCGAACTTGTAAAAATAGTTGGTAACAACATTCAAATTAAGGAATACCCGTCGGATAATCACCATTACGGTGAAATTGGAATTATTTGTCAAGACATTAAATCTTTTTTAGCAACAATTCAATAAAAAACGAGCTCATTACAGCCATTGATTTGGCTCTTTGCCGCCATAAAATTCTCCTTGACAAATGATATCTTTTTAAACACCGGGGTTTCCACCGCGGCGGTGGTTTGTATTGACACCTGGCTGCGAGGCTAGGATTTGGTTCAATTGCACTCACCATAAACTTCTCATCCTAGCCCAATAGAGTTTTCCCTCGACTGTGCTCGGGATCTCGCAAGATTACTTGCTCTGGTGTTCCTTCGACTCGCTGCGCTCGCTCAGGATCTTCGCTCATTTCATTCGCTACGAGCTGAGCAGGTCGGTCTAGAGCTTTTCGTGTCCCAATAACTAAGCCTAATTTTACCAAAAATAAGACAGGATAAAAAGGGCGTCATCGCCAATGATATAATTTGCTTGTGGATATTTTGATCGGAACTAAGAACCAATATAAAGCTACAGAAATGGTATTCTTTTTAGGCAATCTTCCCGGGGTCAATATTCACTCTTGGGAAGAGGCTGACTTGGAAATCAAAATCAAAGAAAACCAATCCACCCTTAAGAAAAATGCAGAAAAAAAGGCAATCGAAATATCAAAATTGACTGATTGGTATGTTCTTGCCTCAGACGGAGGTTTTAACGTCCCGGGATTAGAAAAAAAATGGGGCAGATTAAGAAATCAAAGAATAGTCGGTGAAGATAAAACCGATGTCGAAAAAGCAGAGAAACTACTTGACCTTATGAAAGGACTGAAAGGAGAAAAGAGAAAGGTTAGTAATCGTCTAGCCTTAGCATTGGCCAAAAAAGGCAAATTAATCTGGTCAACAGAACAAATTTCCGATAGAGGTTATATCTCGGAAGAACTTCCAGATAGAGAAATTCCAGCTTATAGCTGGGTGGGCCACCTGTGGTATTATCCTCAACACAAAAAAGTTTTTAATAAATTAAGCAATGAAGAAAAAAATGAGGTAAGAAAACAAGGAGCTGGAATCAAAAGAAGTTTAAGAAAAGCAATTAAAGGAATTTTAGAAAAAAATAAGAATTAAGCCGAGCAGGTTGGGCTAGGATAATTTTTATACTTATAGTTCAGCTAGTTTTTAATCACCTAGGCGTGAGATTTCACTATAGTATACTTTAGTATACTGTAGTATAAGGAGATTTGGAGCTTCATGAAAAATTCGGAAAAATTGAGCAGGTTGGTCTAGGACGTTCCTATATTAAAGGCAGTTTGAGCCTACTTCTCAGTAGTATACGCATCAAGAACTAACTCCAATTCTTTCTTGCTAACGTATGACTTTCTTTCTCTTAAGTGACTTGTAAAATCCCTATATATTTCTCGGTATTCAGAGTGCTGATCAGCTTTTTCGTTACTATTTTCATGAGAGCCTAAAACGACTTCGTTATCTTTCCTGAGAACCGCATTTATAATATCAACTGTATAGGCAATGTTCGAATTGGTGGTAAAAGTAACTTTTCTAACCTCCGACCCTTTATGCATCCAATCCATATTCAACGTGCCAATACCACTATCCAGAAAAGCAAACTTCATATTTACTGATGTTTCAACCTCTATGCCTTCTGAATATCCGAATGAAACGTTTTTTATAGTACTTTTAAATTGTGGAAGGACCCTTGCAACGATAGAAAGAGCATTTATACCGCTATCTATCAACACTCCTCCACCACCTCTTTGTTTTTTGAAGATCCATCCATCTGCATCATGGTAATTCAAGACATATTCCCTGTATTCAATGTCAATGCTTTTCACCGTTTCACCTTTCAAGAGCTTTCGAGCTTCATCAACTTCTGGTCTATACATTGCATGAAATGCGGTGAAAAGGACTCTTTCACTATTAGTAGAAATATCCTCAAGCTTTTCTAATTCAGGTATTGTGAGGGTTGGAGGTTTTTCAAGAAGCACGTCTTTACCTGCAATGAGCGCATCCCTTGCTATACCAAAGTGTGTATCAGGAGGTGTAGCAATTGCAATAGCGTCTATACTCGGGTTTTGCAAGAGAGCTTTATAATCTTTTGTGAATCTAACTCCCTTTGGAAAATTAACATCATTGATATCGGCTACTACAGCAACAGATAAACCAGTCTCACCCTGAGTTTGATGAATAGCTTTAAAATGAACTTCGCCAATCGTACCGTAACCAATTAAGCCAAGCGAAAAATCATTCATCTTTTAAGTATATTAAAAGGTTCGAGTCTCCGAGTCAACAGGCTTGTTTTAGGCTGTTGTGGAGCAGTACTGAACGGGCCGGTCTAGAACCATCTTTATCCCTAAAAATCATTTTATAGGTTTTTCTCCCAGGTCTTCAGAAAACCGCAATAAATATCCATCAGGATCTTTTACTAAAATTTCCCTGCATCCGTAAAGTATTTTATTTCCTTTATACCAGCTATCCTTAACATCTTTAACAATAGGATATTTATGTTTTTTAAGTGTTTTAATGATTTTAACTACGCTAGGAGTTTCTATCTGAAAATTTATCCCCCTGCCAAAAGGATATTCTAATTTTTCTTTTTCTTTTTCTCCTGATTTTAACTCTTGAATCATTAACTGACTTTTTTCGTAGGAAAGAAAAGCAAAATTAGGATTTTTCCGCTGATACTCAATCTTAAAACCTAAAATATCAATATAAAAATGAAGAGTTTTCTTGAAATCAATCACAAAGAGTTCGGCAATAATTGGCAAGAATTTCATAAACATATTATATCAAAACACTAGGAGATTCGGTCTTTCTGGATACACCCTTAGCCAAGCAGGTCGGTCTAGGACTTTTCTGTCCTATAAAACCTTAACGAAAATTTGACAAGGATTGTCTTTTCCCCAACCGGGATATGGATTTATTGTATCTAGTGGTATAAAACCTAACTTCTTATAAAAATTTCTTGTTCTGGTATATCCTGGGTCAGGGTCTGTTTCTGATAATGTTTTCGTCTCACATAAAACATATTTTTGGGAAGTAGCTTAATACCTTCTTTTACAAGAAGTGTTCCTATGCTTTGATCTTGATATTTTGGTACCACTGCCATCCATACCAACTCAACTACCTGATCGTTTAATTCTTTAAAAACAATAAATGCGACCATTTTATTATTAAGGAATGACCCAAATAATAACGGCTTCCCTTCCAAACCCTTTTTTATTAAATTGATACCCGCATCATTAAAATAATGAGGATTCTGCTTGGCAATATTAATTATTGATTGTTTATCAATTGTTTTTTTTATGATCGTTTTCATTTTGCTAAGCAGGTTGGTCTAGGACTTTTCGAGCCCGTAACCAAATTATTGAGGGCTTTCTGTTATTTTAAGTTGTCTGATCTTTTCAATCATATGATCTGCCTTGATAGGTTCCCCTAAGTTTTCTGGTGTTGTAACTTGTTCAATCATCTTAATAATGTTCAACTTTTCATCAACTAAATCCATATATTCTGATGAGGCTTTCAAGACAACCCCATCCGAATCAAACTGTAGTGAAGACCTCGTGTTTACAAATTGGCCATGGATTTTGGTACCAATACTAATTTTTCCACCAATCGGAACGCTCTCAGCTCCAATCTCTAGACTAATAGCAATCCTTTTATGCTCAGGATCTATCCTTTCAAATTCAAGTTTATGTTTCGGCCAGCCTTCATATGCAAAAGTAAGACTCATTCCCACTTCTCCCCCATTTTCTCTTCGAAGCCACGCGCTAACCGCCTGATCAGATAAAGCGATAGATTCTGGGCGACTTACTTTATCTAACATCCCTTCGGTAACCACTCCTGGAATCGTACCAAGAAATTCAACAATCGTCCTTCCCACTTTTTCAGGATCAGAAACTAAAGCCGTATCGGGAACTGGGTTTGGAACTTCAAGCTCATCAAAAGAGAAGGGTTCACCGACTTTTTGCAGTTGTCTTCTGGATTCAAAATAGGCTTTATTATGCTCTCTTAAGGCCGCTTCATTTTGAGGTTGATGAGCATTGGCTTGAAGCTTCAAATAAACCAAAAGTCTATTAAATGCTCCTACATTAAAGAACTCCTGCTCCATATAAAGAGATTTTACTCTAACACACACCTAGTGGTCAATACGGCAAGGTGCCCAACTTGACTGAGCAGGCCGGTCTAGGAACCCATCCTTATAACTAATACACGGATCTTTGAAACTATCAAAGTAGGAATTAAGAGTACTGCTAGGTAATATATGAAAAGAAAGAAAGCTAAAATTGCAGCAAACAATAAACCCTCAATATTCAACAAAAGGTATTTATAGGAATAGATTGCTTTTAAAGAGGTAAACATTACAAGAATAAATGACGTAATTATGGATATTTGAGTTATTTTGATGAGTGTAGTTTTCTTGAGAAGGTAAATAACTACAAAGATTGCGCTAACAATTAGTGCAAATGACGCTTCGTGAAGGAGTCCTCCGTATCCAGAAAACATGAGAGCGAATTGCTCAGATGAAAATAAATAACTAGGAGCGAAATAAATGACACTCGCTAGAACTAATGCTAACAAAAATGTTATCAACATAAATATGCTGGGAGTCGTTGATGATTTCCGAACATTAGATTGGGCAAGGATCACTCCCCGCCCAGCTTTAGTTTTGCAAAAATCTCAGTATCTTTTGGCGTCATAAACTTATCATTTAAAACAAGCAAGGCTTCCTTAAAGCAAACGCCTTGGGGCCGGTCGGTCGGAAGATTTTTAAGCAGATGTTTTTCTTCGTGGTTAAAAACACCCGTGTAACGACTCAAGCTCAGATAAGCTAAGCCTGGATATTTTTCTAAATACTTTTTTGCTCCCAAACTCAATCCAAAAGAACTCCACGATTTGTTTATTTTATCTCTAATCTCTGGAAACTCTCGGTTCTTCTTGGTTCTTAAAAACCCCAGCAATCCTACGACTCCAAAGAAAGGAAAAACTATCTCTCCTTTAATGGGAGGGAATTTGGAAAACAGACTTTCTAATTCTTTAGTAATTTGCTCCAAGTTTTTATCCTTGATTTCCCCACTAGGTGACCATTGAACAGTAAAATGATAGCTCCGCCAAGGTTGAAATAGAACCCGTTCCTTCAAGGAGTCGGGAACGATTTCATCCAAAGAGTTTCTGATTTTTTGGCTCGCTTCAGACGGAACCTTAAAAACTAAACTGAGAGTCCTTATTTTTTGTAGAGGCTTGTAGGTATCAAATTCGACCACATTGTCAGATTCCATCTGTTTCCAATGGTCTTTTAAGAGTTTATCCCAAGAAGGCAACAGTTTCATCTGATTATCTAACACAATTATATCACCAGAAAACTCTGATATCGCTAAAAACTCTTATTGAAGTTCGAATCCTTCTCGGGGTTGTCCAGTTTAATATAGTTTTCCGAGGCTATAAATTTTGCTACGGGGCCTGGACTCACATTCGACTCTGGTTCGATACTTCGACTACGCTCAGTACTCACCATCGCTCACCATAAACTTCTCATCCCGCCCCTTAGCACTTCGTGCTTGGGGGCGTGGATTCGAACCACGATTGATAGCTTCAGAGGCTATTGTCCTACCGTTAGACGACCCCCAATTGTGAACCTATTCTACCACAATTTGAGGCGGGATTGAAGATGAATTTGTTTACTCCAAAAAAATATTTGCGCCTGAGGTGGATTAATAATCTCCGCCTTAAATTTTTAGTATTCTCAGTATGTTATCGCAATTAAAATATACTAAAATAATTGTTTGAAAATTAAAACTTTTGATTAGGAAATCTTTCTCTCAAGGTCTCAAAAGGACACTGGGGAAGATTTCGGTAAACTTCTTCTATTCGGGTTCTTGCCGAATCTGTTGTCTGACCATTGGTTTGAAAAAGTGAAGTTCCCGGATAGGAACAAGGTCCACGATTGCCATCGCCAATTCTGTCACCTTGAGTGGTGAAAGACCAAGGCCCCCAACCAATTGCTCCATTTCTTAGTGTATAATCAACGACTCTCGCTTCATGAATAAGTTTGTTTAATTCATCTGCCTCATTCCAATAAGGAGGCAAAATCCTTGATGTTCCTATTTCTTCAATGACTAGTGGTTTGGCAAAGCCAATATTTCTTATAAAGTCAAAATCCCATTGAATCGGCATATCACCATTACTCAGCACTTTATCAAAATTTCTAGTGGCCGGATTCCAGTCTAGAATTAAATCATAGGCGTGGAGGGTAATAATATCAAAGTTCTCCAACTTATAAATCTCTTGACATGCCTGACAAAAAGGTGTGAAAGGAGCAATGTGGTTGACCCCCATGGTTCCCGAGGCAATTTTAGTTTCTGGATCAAGTTTTTTAATGAAGGCAGTTGCTTCTCGATAGAAATTCAAAAGCTTTTCCGGATTGTAGGGGGTATGCAATTCATTTCCTGGTTCCCAAGCAAAGATTACATCTTGAGCTTTATTTCTCAAAACAGTAGTAATCAAATCTCTGACAAATGGTAAATAATTTTCCCTAAACCCACCTTCAAACCACGGCTCCAAGATTTCATAGTAAGTTCTAGTAGGATCGCCAATCTGGGGGCGGTTACCTGCGTATTTACCATCACCTGGGACTGGGCAATGATTATTGGTAAAAGGAACTATTAGCTTTATGCCTCTCTCCCGTAAAGCCGGTGCCATCTGTGAAATCCTATTACCAACATCAATCCCACTACATTGATAAGGAGTTAATTTGTTAGCATCAGTGGCAAAAGCCCTGATTACTTTAACCCCCATTATCTGATAATAGATTAATTGCTCCCAGAAAAGTTCGTTGGTAAATAAAAATTCGTGATGATTGGCAATCAGACAACCACCATTCAAAAATTGATAATCATGTTCTGCAGAAACAGGTGATTCCTGAAGATTTTTGCATAATAAGGCACAAGCAGCACCCTTAACCGAGGATTCTAAAAATTGTCTCCTAGTAATTTCATGCCCAATCATTTTATTGGGCAGATTCACAAATTTTGAATTTATTCTACCACAATTAGAGGCAGGAGTGAAGGGAATACGGCGAAGCTACTTCTTTTCATCCCAAGGTGGCATACTTCTTCCACCTCTAAGGTGGAATGCTATTGACACCTCCGGTAAACTTTGCTATTTTCAAAGAAAGGATGCCAGGAAGAAAAATTCCACTAGTTAACAACGAAGTTTATCATATTTTAAACAGAGGTATTTCCCTCCAACCAACTTTCATCAATAAAAGAGACTACGATCGCGCTTTTCAAACAATATTTTATTACCAAAACCAGAGTCTCCCACTAAAATATTCTCGATTTTTATACCTTTCAGCAGAAAGAAGAGTAAAAATTCTAGAAAATTTAAAGGCCCAAAGGAAATTTTTAGTTGAAGTTATTGCTTTTTGCCTAATGCCCAATCATTTCCATTTTCTTTTAAAGCAAACTGTTAAAAATGGAATTTCCATGTTTATGAGTAATTTTACCAATAGCTATACCAGATATTTTAATACCAAGCACGAAAGAAATGGGCCGCTTTTCCAAGGGAAATTTAAGGCAAAAAGAATTCAAAGCGACGAACAACTCCTACATGTTTCTCGCTATATTCACCTTAATCCATATACCTCTTACGTAGTAAAAAACTTAAAGGAACTTACCAATTATTTCCATTCTTCTTTCCCAGAATATATCAGACAACCAAAGGGAGGTTTCTGCGGTAAAGAAATTATTCTTAGTCAATTTAAAGACAATAATTTATATAAAAAGTTCGTTCTCGACCAAGCTGATTATCAAAGGAAATTAGAAACTATTAAACACTTACTTTTAGAAAAATAAATCTTTCACCTAAGGTGGCATACCTATTCCACCTCTAAGGTGGAAGAATCTGGGTGGAAAGATAAAATAAAAAAACCTCGTCGGGCCAAAGGCTTGGACGAGGCGTTGATAATCGTAATATACAACAATTTTATAGCTTTGTCAAGCACGTTTTACCACAATTCGAGGCAGGAATGAAGGCGTTTGAGGGTTTCTTCTTTGCCGAGAATCTTCTATTTATTTTCTTCTAAATCAGATACGAATTTCCTCCAATGTTTAAGCTCTCTCTCGAGTCTTTCATCCCATTGACCGGCTCGGGTAAAAAAATCAAACTCCTCTTTTACTACTCCTAATACAGATTCTAGCTCTTTTTCAAAACAATCACAATACGCCTTCTTTCTACCATGATAAACTTGCTCTTCTCGACGAACTAAAACTTCTGCCAAACTGCGAGTAAGGTCATATGTAAGATGCAAGACAAAAGCCTTGTCGTCGAATTTGCCCGAGCCAAGGCGAGCGAAATCAACCGCACTTGCTGTAGAAAGAATACAATCACCGATTGGACCCATCTGTGGAGTTTCAACCCTTGATTCCCTCACAAGCTTATCGAGTAATTCGCCTTGAGTTCCTAATTTTTCTACCTCTTTTCTAATTCTAGTGGCTGATTCAGCTTCAGGTGGAATAGTGGCGATGGTTTTAAAAGGCTCAGTCATGTTAATAATATCCCAATGGCCAAGGGGTTCTAAATGAATACCCTTTTCGTTTCCCTCTCCTTCGATGTCTTCCATATAAAATTAAGGGTTAATTATTAGAAAAGATTATCTTTAAGCCTCTTAATTGTTTCTTTTTTACCTAAAATTACGACTGAGTCGGTGATAGGTGGGGTAAATTTGGAGCCGGTGATAGCAATCCGAAAATTCATAAAAAATTGACTAGTTCCCCAGCCTTTTTTCTTAACTAATCGATTAAGAACTCTCTCAATCTCCCCCTTTTCCCATTTCTCTAACCTTGAAAGAGTCTCAACTGCTTGCTTAAGCTGTAATTTGGCGTTTTTCTCGAATAAATTTCTATTTATTTTCGGGGTCTCAAAGAAAAAACCAGCCAAATCCTGATAGTCAGCAAGTTTTTTAATTCTGTCTTTGACAAGAGGGATAGTTTGATTAATTAAACTAGGATCGGCTCCCTGAGGCGCATATGCTTTTCCACCAGAGGCGGATCCAGATATTAATTGAACCAGCTCTTCGTCTTTCTTCTCTCGGATATAAACTCCGTTCAGCCAATCAAGCTTCTCTAAATTAAAGACTGGTCCGGCTGGCGACAAATCCTTCAAATCAAAGAGTTTAACAAACTCATCAAGACCGAAAACTTCTTTCTCTTCCGGATGAGACCAACCCAAAAGACAGAGAAAATTAACCAAAACTTCAGGTAAATAACCTTGTTCCCTATACCACAGTAAGGAAGTATGACCCTCACGCTTGCTTAATTTGCTTCTGTCCGGATTTCTAATCGCCGGCGTATGAAAATAAATTGGCGGCTCCCAACCAAAATACTGATAAAGCAGGTAATGCTTAGGGGCGGAAGAAAGCCATTCTTCTCCCCGAACCGCATGAGTTATCTTCATCAAATGGTCGTCAACGACCACGGCTAAATGGTAAGTCGGAAAGCCATCCGACTTTAGAAGAATTTGGTCATCAACCACATTGCTCTCAAAAACAATTTCTCCTCGGATGGGTTCGGGGACAATAATTTTTTCATTTTCAGGCACTTTTAACCTAATAACATGATTTTCTTTTTTTGCTCTTTCTTCAGCTTCTTTTTTATCTAGTCCCCGACAATTTTTATTGTACATTGGCGGCAAGCCTTTTCTTTCTCTTTCTCTTCTCACCTCGGCTAACCTTTGGGGTGAACAAAAACAATAATAGGCATGTCCTTTGTCAATAAGTTCCAGAGCATGTTTTTTATAAAGACCCAGTCTTTCAGATTGCCGATATGGACCAAAAGAACCGCCTTTTTTAGGACTTTCATCGGCCTCAATCCCCAACCATTCTAAACCCTGATAAATCGCTTCTTCCGCGCCCTTAACCGAACGCTTGATATCCGTATCCTCTATCCTCAGAATAAATTTGCCTTTGTGTTTCCGGGCAAAAGCATAGTCTAAAAGAGCCCCATAAGCACCACCAACATGGAGAAAGCCAGTGGGGCTGGGAGCAAAACGAGTTCGAATTTGATTCATCTTATGATTCATCTCAATAACCAAGCACCAAACACCAAATAACAAACAAATTCAAAATTCCAAATCTAAATATTCAAACTATTCCGATTTTTTAACTATCGCGCTGAAAATCTTTAAGAGCTCAGTTGCTTCCTGAATTAATTCTTTTTGTTCTTTAATTAAGTTTGTGCCATCACCAAGTTTGATAAGCTTTAACCATAGTCTACTTTCTTTTGATTCTTTCCTGCAAATTTTTATTCTCATTAAAAAGTCTTTTTTACTTAACGCCTCATTTGCTTCAATATAATTAGCTGCTTGTGAGCCTGAGGCTCTTATCAATTGTTTTCCATCTTCAATATTCGAAATCGTCCTTAGTAATCCTTTAACAAAAACTCTACACCTTCTGGCAAAATTAAATGTTCTTTCTTCTAAATCAAATTGTTTTGAATTTTGGTAATTTGAATTTAAAGATTGTTTGGAGTTTGTTCCGCGGAGCGGAATCCCGCTTCGCGGGAGAATTTGATTATTGGAATTTGTCTTAGTCATTTCACCTTGATTTTATCATGATTGAAACCTATACTCAAAGGAGTGGTCCTACGGACCACAGAACATACAACATAAGCAAAGCTTGCCGCTACGCGGTAGAACATAAGTAAAAAATGGCGAATTTAACGAAGACTGCTTTTTATACCCGTAAAGGAGTGAAATATGGCTCGATTGGCCTTGTCGTTTTTTTAATCCTTCGCTTTGCCTTTTTTACCGCGGTTGATTATTGGCAGAAGCTTCATCCGCCTCCACCACCACCGCCAACCGTTGCCTTCGGCAAGCTGCCGCAGATTGAATTTCCTAAACCAGGCAATCTGCCCGCAGAAATAAGCTATAAATTAGAAACGGCTGAGGGTGTTATTCCTAAAACCGAAGATATTGGTAAAGTTTATACGATCACCAAAACTAATCCCAGTCTTTTGGGTCTTGACCGCGCCAAAGAGCTGGCGAGAAAAATGGGCTTTGCCTCCGAGCCAGCCCAAATCACCCCCCGCTTATATCGCTTTACTTCAACCACCACGCCGGTCACCACTTTGGAGATTGATACGGTCACCGGTTATTTCACTTTGAAATATGATTATCGCAATGACCAAACAATCTTAGCCGAAAAAAAATTACCTTCTGACGAACAGGCAATCAGAGAGGCAAAAAACTTTCTTTCGACTTTAGGC
>Ga0307378_10001740_pt1 | contig 34656 bp, 39 predicted proteins | sample UN1MG_FD_202238 | JGI IMG/M metagenome (GOLD analysis project Ga0307378, IMG submission 202238) | Soil microbial communities from Risofladan, Vaasa, Finland - UN-1 | ecosystem: Environmental > Terrestrial > Soil > Coastal area > Acid sulfate soil | place: Finland: Risofladan, Vaasa | collected... | reverse complement strand
AAAATATCAACTGGCAATGCCCATAGACCTGACAAAGGCCTGGAAAGTAAGCAGATTTGCCAGCTATGCTTTTAGAGTTCCCATTCCCGTAAACCAGCCTGGTGTTGGAGCCAATGCCTTTGCCCACAGCTCTGGTATTCACGCTGATGGCGTGTTGAAAGACCCCGAGAACTACGAGCTATACAGCTTCGACGAATTAGGTAGGGGTGAACCTGAGCTTGTAGAGACCGGGAGGGAGATATGCTCGGGAGAATATGGCGGGATATCTGGCTTCAAACATATAATGGGCCAGATGTCGATATCGTTTGACGATGCCGGGCAAGCTGAAGAAATCCTGGAATTAATAAGGTATGCTAACGTTGAGGCACAAAAACCACTAGTCGAGGATGAACTACTCTTCATCGCCCAATATCCCAAAATTGCCAGGAAACTGTTGACACTTATACCACCCGAAACCCTTTCTTGACATCAGTGCCTCTTCCATCTGATAATATAGTTATAATTAACTGTGGGTGTAACTCAGCGGTAGAGTGCTTGCTTCCCAGGCAAGCACTGAATAGTCATTGGGGAGTATACTCACCAGAATACATCAGCACAAATAGCCATTACAGCACTCACGCGGGAGTAGCTCAGTGGTAGAGCATCTGCTTCCCAAGCAGAGGGTCGCGGGTTCGAGTCCCGTCTCCCGCTCACTTCCCTACTCGCTATCATAACCGCTTAACCAACTGCCTACTACACCCATGCCAGCCCGCCACTTCGGCATCTATTTCTATCCTTCAAATTCTTTCTTTGACACTGAGACAAAAATAATTGCCAGTATCCCCAAAAGGGCTGTTGGAAGTATGCATATAGCCCCCGCTAAGGACAGGCCAAAACTCTTCCTGTTCAGAGCTGAGATACCACCCGCTATGCCTATTGCGCCCAAGACTAGAATAAATATTCCCACAATAATAAATATGGCTGGGAAGAAAACTGCCCCAATCTCACCCCATGGGATCCACGGGATACGCGGACTAGGCCACAACGGTCCCCCTATAATATTGTGTATTCCTATACCCACAACTATCCCTCCTACAATTACCTCCAATACTCCCGCTATTATGCTCAAGACTCCGCCGGCGGTAAGCAACCCGCTTTTACTATTACTATTAGATTCCATTTTCTTTCCTCCTCACTTAATGGTAACCTCTAATAGCCCCAAAATCAAGCTCACTTTTATCTTTCGACACAGCACTTAAACTTCAGATATCACTCAGACCTTCGCCATCAACAATCTTCCGATACCAAGCTTAAAACTCCCGATACCACCTAAAGCCTCTGTCTCAAAATCTCCTGAAACGGGATATAGGTCAAGACATATATATTAAGTACTTAAATCTTCTCTTCTCTTATCATCTCTTGCAGTGGCTTGTCGCAAGCGACCGCCACCGCCTCTCGCTTTCCAACAAAATGCCCTCAAAGGCACTTCTAAGCCTCTTGCAAACCTATCATCCACCCCAGACATAATTCTCTCTCTCTCGTTCCATCCAGTTCACTCTACAAACTCCGTTCTCTTTGTTCTCTGGATTTTAAGACCACAACTTTATTATACCTTCACAGAAACATCTGTCAATAATCCCATTCTAGACAAGAACGGGGTAACCCAACCTAACTATCCTACCCAATATCCGCTTTCGCATAATGCTTTGCATCTGCAATTTTGTGTATGTATACTGCCAACTCAGTCAGCTTGTACAGGCAATTAGCAAAATACTTAATATCTATTGGTGCGACCTCTCCCTCTTCAAGTGAACTTCTTTCACCGACCATATTAAGATATTGCCTATTAACCATTCCCTTGTTGTGAACCAAAATGTCACGACGAGCCCTAAACTCAACGACTTCATCTAGCGGTACGCCCGACTCCTTCCAATCAATCCCCCAATAATCCGCGAAGTACTTCACGAGTTTCTTGCGGTCATAATCTAAGTCCCGAACCACCTCTTCTATTAGCCGCTCCCGTATGTCTTCTATACTCTTTGCACCCCAAAGAACTGCCCTACTTAGTTCAGTTTTGGCATCGCCACCCGTTATCACTCGGGGGTGAACCCTAAGAATCCTACGCACAGTGTCAATAATAAAGGCATCCCAAATCGTAACAAAGTATACGAATACCATTGGCATTATAACTTCGTTTTCTGCTTTTACGAACGTCTTCTCAACCCTTGCTATCGACATCTTATTTAGCGACTCAAATTTAGCATGGATTTTCTCTCTTCTAGCCAATGTTGCCTCCCACTCCTTAATCTCTTTATTCATCCTCTCTTTCAATGCTTCAACTCTTTCTTTTTCCTGCCCAGGCGACGCCTTTAAACCCTTCACCCGCGTTCGCAGTTCGCGAATACCCTTCAACCCTTCTCCTATCGCTTTTCTATCCCTATCAACTTCCTTCTTGTACAATGTTGCCAGTTCTTTCACTTTGCGCGCTTCCTTTTTGCGACTCTCTATATCACCTGAGCTCAGCCAAGCAATGTAAACTATCGCTTCCACACTACCCCTAAATGCCTTAAGCGGCTCTGACAATGGCACTCCCTTAAATAAATCAGAGATAGTTAATTTCTTTTCTGTCATCGTTATCTTCCCTCCTCATGTCACCTTTTATCTCATATCACTTCTTCTTTGAGTAAAATTCACTACCACCTTTACGAAGCATACGCTTCATAAGTTCACGTGCCCAAGCTATATCATTATCGCCAGGATTATTCCTCGCATACCATACAAAGACTTTGCGCATCCGCAGCAGGTCGTCATACCTTAATACAGTCCTCACCGCTACACCTTCCCGAACCTTCGGGAACATATCACTTACCAAATCATCTATATCAGCTCCAGCTACTATCTCGCTAAAAACTGGCACTACAGCTACAGACTCACCGATAAGCTCACCTTCAGCTAACTGTAATTGCTCAACCTTAATTCCACCATTATCACCACCAGCCTTTTTATACTGCTCGCCCAACAGCCTAAGAGGACTATACTTATCCTGTATTATATCTTCAACATCATGGATATAACCCATACTCGTGTTCAAATGGTCATGCTGAAGTAAAGCCTTTACCACTAACGCCTGTCCAGTCTCACGTGCTACCAATGAAGCACTACTATGCCTTAACGTGTGCACACCTACTTTTTTCCCTTTAATGCCGGCACGTTCAACTACATACCGAACTCTATGGAAAAGGCCATCACCATCCTGGTAAAACCCACCAGACTTTTGCTTGAACACAGGCCCATCAGCACCACCAGCCAGCGCTCTTAACTTCTGACACAGCCTTACGTCAAGCCTATAACGCCTCTGCCCGGTCTTGCCAATCACATTAATAAACCCATTACCTACATCGCCACCTTTTAAATTCACTAACTCACCTATACGGCAGGCAGAGTCTATTAACGTCAGCACCAGCAAAAGCTCAAATTCATTCACACAAGCCTTGATTATCGCCACCAGCTCATCAATAGTAAAGTACCTACGCTTCTTTTTGCTTACCTTCGGCCTCTCAGCTTCGGCACACAGATTATTTACCTTATAAGCCTTCTGCATATACTTACCGGCAGCATTGACGAAATCAAACCACATCTTTATCGTCGTATTAGTGTACCCTTCCAAAGACGCTAACCACTCATTAATAATCACGCCATTAACAGGCCAATCTTCAGAATACCGAGCCGACGAACCCAACACCTCTCTATAATGCCTCTGAGTGTTAGGCTTCAACCTCTTGCCTTTCAAAACTTTTTCTAAAACCTCTAATGTTTTCATTTACCTTGACAATTCAACCCCTTTGGCATACCATAAAATATGACGTTTCTATATGTCAATGGTCATTCAGTTTACTTACTAGCTTCCCAAGCAAGACGTCGCGGGTTCGGATCCCATCACCCGCTGTGTTGATAACCAAAACAAGCAAAAAATAGAAAATTGGAAAATGAGGATAAAGCTAGATAACAACCAATTGGCTGGGTTAGCACATCAGCTTCCTTTTGAAGTGATAATAGAAGACCCGAGGGATGTTAAGGGCCTATTGGAAATACTAGGCCACAATATGCCCTGGGATGAAATGGGGCTTAATAAATTTGGCGAACCTCTGAGGAAGCCAAATAGGGTAACCTTCTCTGTGGAGGCAGTTGATGGGGGATTTATTTGCGACATTCACCCTGCTTTCGCTATCTATATTTCCAATATCTTGACAGTAGAAAAATAAGCTACGCATAGTTACAAAATTATGGGCCGTTAGCTCAGCCGGTAGAGCACCTGACTTTTAATCAGGGTGTCGGGAGTTCGAGTCTCCCACGGCTCACTTAGAATCAAAAAGCGTAGCTAAAATGGCTGGAATCGGCCTCAGTTGAGGCCGATTTTTGTTTGGCCTCAACAAAATTGTCAACCTGATTTTGGAGCCAGTGTCAACCTGATTCTTTTAAAAGGAGGCCAAAATGGAGACCAGTGCATTAGAGCTCAAAAACCTAATCCAAGGTTTCAAATTGTCATGCCAGACAGAATGTAAAAGCCCCAAAACTATCGAGTGGTACACCGGCTTTTTGGGCAGATTCCATGATTTTCTGGAGCGAAACAACTGCCCTACTGATGTCAGTTACCTGAACAGGAGCCACATCAGAGACTTTATCCGGTATTTACAGGTTGAAGCAAGGGTCCCTCATACGGGCACGCCTCTATCCCCAGCCACCATCCAGGGTTACATCCGTACTCTAAAGGCGTTTTTCTCATGGGCATTACGGGAAGAGTACCTCAGGTCAAACCCTATGACCGTTATAGCAATGCCGAAATCACCGACGAAGATCATCAGCACCTTCACCGATGAGCAGATGGCAAAACTGACCGATGTTTGCCTGAGATCCAACGCAAATGGTCACCGTAACCTGACGATCCTCTTCCTGTTCCTAGATTCGGGTCTAAGGGTCTCCGAATTAGTCGGTATAGAGCTGGACGACATTAGTCTCTCTGAAGGCCACATCATTATCAGGCAAGGTAAAGGGAAAAAAGAAAGGATCGTTCCTGTAGGCTCCATCGTCCAGAAATCGCTATGGAAATACATCAATCTCTACCGACCCAAACCGCTTACTGACAATATAACCAGGCTCTTTCTAAGCGATAACGGCCTCCCGCTAACCAAAAGCGGTATCCAGCAAATGATGAGGAGACTCGCCAAGCGCGCCGGTATCACCAGGGTCAGATGCTCACCACATACTTTTCGCCACACCTTCGCCAAAAGGTATTTGATGAACGGCGGTGATATCTTCAGCCTGCAAAGAATATTGGGACACTCGAGCCTTGCCTCCGTACGCCTTTATCTTAACCTTTTTGCCTGCGACATCAAGAAGCAACACCAGCGCTTCTCCCCTGTTGACCGCCTGGCTGATTCGCGATCGATACACCCAGTGATCCGTTCCAGTATGAATTTTAACCCGAAAACTCGACTAACAGGAGGTGACCCATTGTCTTAACACGCCTTATTCAAACGGTCAAATAGACAGTCAGTCGGTCAGACAGTCAAATGGTCAGATGAATCCTTAATCATATAGGGAAAGGAGAAATGAAATGCGAGAGATTAGCCTAACCATTAAATACAAAGTAGTGAAGCTGTTCCTAACCGGGTTATCCTATGATGAAATTGCCCATCAAGTCGGAATAGCAAAAGGCTCAGTCGTCAACATTATCAGCGAGTTTAGGGAAGGGTATTTGCATTTGCAAGTACCGCCAGACATGACTGCATATGTTGACGCTCTGCGCCAGGTGGCGGTTGACCTAAAGAAAAACAATACGAGCATTGCCCAGGTACAGTCCTGTTTCAAGCTTGATCTTAAGCTCAGGGAAATGGGGGTGAGCAGCGAGAAGGCGGAACACTGGATCGATATTTGCCATGATATTGCCTCTCCAACTGTATCTACCGACCGGTTTGTGGCCGCATCTTTAGAATTGTCCCAGGCAGCATCAGAAAGTGGTCTGAACTATAGAGATCTACTTAATGATTATAATGCCAAGTTAAGCAGGTCGAGAGAGTTGAGTAAGGAAATAGAGCGGGAGGAGCAGCGGCTCACTGAGGCCAGGGTCAGTCATCAAGAAGAGAAGGAGCAGGCTACTAGGGAATTGGACGCGGTCACCAAAGCTATAGCTACCGCTCAAGATATGTTCCGTAAGCAAAAAGAGGATCTGAAAGCCCGGATGGATGAATACCTCGCTCAGCACAAGCTGACATGGAAGAAGATCAATACTGCGGTAGCTCTGCTTGACACGGAGCTGGGCAGAGTAGGCATGGCTAGAGCTGACATCGAACGCCTTTCCGGACGTATTTACCATGCTGGATCATTGGTTAGTGTAAGCAATCAACTGAAGAAGGAAAAGGAGGGGCTACAGTCTGAAGTTGACAGGCTAGCCCCAGAAAAGCAGACCCTCGCTACTAGTATAAACGCGCTGAAGAATACCGATGAGATCCTTCGAACGTCCATACCTCTAAATAAGCAGAAGTTAGATAGACTCAATACCGAGCTAAATTCCAAAAGGCTTGAATTGGAAGAACTCCAACAAACTGCGTCCCGATTGACTCAGAATCTTTATGTATCTCGCCTGATAATTGACTTTCTGTTCGCGCCAAAAAGCATCAGCGATTATGATCTCGACCGGCTAGTCAGTCTCATGATAGGCCTCAGGCAGAAGCGGCTCGGTATCGGCCCCAAGCGGCTCAACGATCCCAATGGTAAAGTGGTTTGTGAGTGTCAAGTGCCAAGAATATACGGCGACATCAGAATGGATGAGTCAGATATCGATGAGGTCCGGGGGAAATTCGCCCATCTACTAACACCGCTGGTGAAAGATAAATTCATTTCCAAGTTCGATTATGAAATGAGAGAGATCAGGCACAAAATTGAGATATGCGACGCTATTCTGCACGAGCGGAAGCAACACCTCATCTAATATGACATTGCCCGCAAGGCTTGTAAAGCAAAGTGCACTTGAGCCAGGCAATCATAGAGGGACTTTTTTTGTATTCTGGGCGGTCTCGGGGCAACCGAATTGACATTTATTGTCACCTGCGGTATATTATTTTTATTAACAACTGAATACTGATCTGGCTTCTATCGCTCGATAGATATAGAAAGAGCGATGGGGCAATAACAGGCTAGCATTCTATCGCACCTGTTGCCTCATCGCTCTTTTTATTAGGTGTGGGCATGAATGCAGAAAAGGTTAACAAATATGATACAGAATCGTTGCAGCTCCATATAGAGGGTCTGCTAAGTGCGTACAGAAGACATCTAGAAGCTGCTAACAGAAGCCCGAAGACCATATCCTGGTATCTGGAGATATTACGCAGGTTCTTTGATTTTCTGGATTTCAACAATCTAACAAAATCAATTCCGGATATAGGAAGAGAGGAACTACGAACATATATTTTACATTTGCAAAGTACGAGAAAGTGGTCCAACAGCCCATACATCAAAGAGAATAAAGGCAGTTTATCTCCCTACTCTGTTCAGGGCCATGTGAGGGCCATAAAGGCATTCTGGGGTTGGCTATTCAAAGAAGAATACATACCTGAAAACCCCTTGATTAAACTGCCCTTACCGAAAGTCCCCCAAAGCCTGGTGAAGACGCTAACCATAGATCAATTTAAAAGATTACTGGCTGAAGTCGAAAGGCATACGCCGCTGGGCGCGAAGTATTACTGCATACTCCTGTTCCTATTAGATACGGGGGTGAGGATATCGGAGTTGGTCAATATCAAAATGGCTGACATTGATCTGGTAAATTGTCTCGTTACAGTGATTGGTAAGGGTAGAAAAGAAAGGATGGCTCCATTTCATAGGGTCACGAGGAGAGAACTGCAACGCTACATCAGAATTTTCCGACCTAAGCTATGTTCTTACGATTCTTGCTATCTATTTCCCAGGTCTGATGGTTCTCATATTTCAGTTAACAGCGTGCAACAGTTCGTAAGGCGAATTGCCGCCAAAACTGGTCTTCGAGGCGTAAAGTGCTCTCCGCACATATTTAGGCACACTTTTGCTACTACTTTCATAGCGAAAGGCGGGGCGGATTTCGCTTTAAAGGAAATCTTGGGTCATACTAGCCTGCAACCAACCCTGAAATACATCCATTTACAAGCACGAGACCTTCAGCGTCAACATGCCCTCTTCACACCGGTCGAAGACCTGTTTCGAGGTGAACACTAGTGCCTAGAGTGTTCTGTTATGCCAACGATTAGTTCAAGTAGTCGTGAGAGAGATGCAATATATCATAGCTAGGAATGCCTGGTTTTGATTCTTTACTACGAATAACAAAATGGCTTATTGTTGCGCTATAGGTAACAAGACAGGCTTTCGTGACTTTAAGCCGTCATTCTCTTCCTTCTGCCCTATGTTCTAGACAGACAATATGTTGAACCTCTAGACTATAGACATGGCACGAGAAACTTGGCATCAACCAACTATTGTAGAGAAACGTGAAACCAGTATTAATGGGCAAACCATCACATATACAGTCAAGCGAAGCCTTAGGGCAAGGCATGTTCGGCTCGAGGTGAGCCGACAAACTGGGCTTACGGTAGTTGTTCCTCACTCTTACAAGATTGGGCAACTCCCTGGACTTCTAGAATCGAAGGAACGATGGATCTCAAGTAGCCTGGCAAGATGTAGCAATTTCCAATCGCCTTATGCCGAGGAGGAACTCGGGAGTGGCGATACTATCCCCTATCTTGGCCGAGACTTGAAGCTGGTCAAGCGGGAAAACCACAGTGAAGTTGATAGTGTAACGCTAGAGGGAGATACACTGGCAGTGAGTCACGGATTATTTAAAAAGGGTATCTTGGAGTTGGCTTTGGAACAGTGGTATCGAGCGGAGGCTGCTAGGTTGATAAACGAGAGAGCAGATAGGCTGAGTTCTCAGATGGGCATTCACTGCAAACGAATTGTCATACGGGGTCAAAAGACTCGCTGGGCCAGCTGCTCTCATAAGAAAAATCTTAGCTTTAACTGGAAATTAATAATGGCGCCAGAGCCTGTGATCGACTATGTTGTTATCCATGAACTTGCCCATTTGAAAGAGATGAATCATTCAAAGAGATTCTGGGAACTGGTAGCTCAACACTGTCACGGATGGCGAGAGCATAAGAAGTGGCTCAGGCAACACGAGGCAAACCTTACTGCGAAACTCTGTCCTTAGAAATAGCCTTGATTGCACATTCTGGACTATTGTGTGGTTAAGTAATAACTCAAGCAGTCGTTGGCTGTGGCCCTCGTCCATCAGGCAGAGCGATAATTATTTTGAGTTAGGTTGTTTCAACTTTTGGGGAGAGGCTATCCACAATTCTACGGAAATCGTCATGGAATTTCCTGAATGAGCGACAGTTCTCGAGGGCTTTGGTCATATCAAATTTTGCAGCAAATGCCGGCTGATCAATCGTTTCAACATAATGCCTCTTCATCAAACTGGTTAAGAATTCTTTGGCACTTCGTATAGTCTCAGGGTCATTTGGCGAACATGCGTTGGCTGATATACTACGTACACCACGCAGAGATTCGATGCTGCCAACGAACCAGGATTCTAGTTCTGATTTTGGCAGGACAACTGACACAGTGGTATCTTGTGCTATCACTTTGGCTCGTTTTAACAATTCCATTGCAGTGTCTTTTGGGCAATCATCATCCGCGTCGAGGATCACCATGACAGCTTTGCAATTGGGACGTGTCATCGCCATTTGTACTCGCCTTTCTAATTCACCTTTCTTGATCACCCTGTAACGTTTGACTCGAACCGGTTTTGCGATTTCTAGATGGTATTCACCCCAGTTATCTCTGAGACGACGCATCAATACCGGCACCGATTCGACTTCAGAAAATCCTTCAACGATTGGCACAATGGAATACGTTACTAATGTCATCTTGACCCAAACAAGTTCAGTTGCCTAGCTAGATCCACAGCCTGTTGCTTGTCAGGTTCTAGTTCTCCAGAACGGAGCAACTCTCCAGGCATGCATAGGTGATCCCTTATCATATCTCGTGTCCTACCCGCAATTGGTGACACGATAGTATTTCCTTTGATGGATTCCACCACCATAATCTCGTCAAATTCGATATTTCTGTTATCTAATATATCAGGACTGTGGGTAGTAATAACGATCTGTGTTTGATGCGCTCCAGTTTTGAGAATATCAACCAGCACATCTAATGCCGCAGGGTGGATGGTAGCTTCTGGCTCCTCAATTGCGATTAGAGTGGGGGGTGAGATTTGAAATACCGCCAGTAATATGCCTAGAACTCTAAGTGTGCCATCTGACATGCTCACTGAGTCGAAGGACCATGGCACCTTGTCACCCTCTACTTCTTGTTTGAAACTGATAGTTTCCTTTTGTCCGACAGGCACATACTCTGCACGACTGGTACCAGGAACGACCTTTGACATTAAATCGCAAAGAAGGTCATAGTTATCCGGATTATGCTTCATAATCTCTCTGAGAACTGAAGCAGCATTGCTACCGTCACCTTTCAATACATTGCCTGGATCCGCTTCTTGTAATTCACGGATTTTGCCCGGTTCTAATGAATAGAATCGCATGCTACTTAGATAGTCGTAGACTGGGCGAAATTCTTCGGTTGCGGACAATACAGTTAAAGCTAGACGATCCGGTTCAATCTTTGCCCTAATACCCTCTACCTCTCGCTTGAATTTTCCTTGCTCTACTTCGTACAAGTATTGCTTTCCTAAAGCACGCTTCACAATGCATCTCTCACGCTTGACTTCGAAAGCCCCGTGGGGGCGAGCAGTAACTTCAAAAGAGAAATCTGCGAAGCTGTCTGATGGAAGTTCAATGCCTAAACGAAACCCAAAAGATCTAGGGTGTCCTCTAGACTTCCGTCGTACGGCGCTGATCCCGCCGCGATTTTGAATGGGCAGAGAAATCGAACCGACAAGACATTCACTGACAAAACGTAGCGCATCTACAAAATTACTCTTACCAGCCCCATTTGCACCTACCAATGCTGTAAACTGTTTGGGTTTGAGCACAATAGAAGCAAGACTCTTATAATTCTTGATCTGTATGGACACTAACATATATTCTCTACCTTCAATCGAACCAACAAAACATCATCTGCCCTTGGGTAATATCAATATCTCGCTTAATTCTACTACATGATAACGGTTCCTGTCGTCATTTTATATTTGTCTCGAGCGGGAGTATGAACCACTGTCTACACTTTTGGTCACACTAAACGCTATATTGTTCAACGTAAGACTTGCCGGTGTTGAATTTGCCGTCTCAGGCTTTAGGCTCAGGTTTGAGAAATTATCTTTTTCCTCTGACCTTAAGCGCCTCTTCGTAAATTTCACGGTTTTGCGAGATATACTCTTGTGGCAAGCTTAAGCCGTGTGCGTACGGACTCCCATGCTTATCGACGGTAACAAAAGTAGCCATGCCCGAAGCGGAAGGAACCTCACTATCACCCGTGAATGCCTGACCTTGAACAGTAATACTCGTAGTACCGAGGCAGGCGATTCTGGCCTTGATTTCAGTGATGTCACCGTTGTTAATTGGTTTTTCAAAAGTTATCTCATGGACATTAACACAGACTATGTCCTTGGGTCTACCGACGAACCGGGATGCGGCGATAAAACAGGTCTCAACCAGCCACTCAGCCATCCGTCCGGCAAATAGAGTGCCGTGGTGCTGGAGGTCCTCGGGCTTAACCAGGTGCGAAATTATTGTTTCTTTAAGCATATGCTAATTCTCCCCATGAATGAGTACGCGAACTCTGCTCTGCTCACTATTATGAATAGTGAGGGCCGGGCTTGTCAAAATTTGCCGCAAGGGAGTTGATACCACCCTGGAGCTCGGCCACACTGTGCGGTGTAACAGTCTGAGTATTTGTTACCTGACTAGAACAATCTACCCTATTGTTGCATCAGAGGCAGTACTGCAAGCAGAATACAATGTCTGCTCTAGACAATGCCTATCTCCTCCAAATCCTAGTCAGACCCTGTTATCAATCAGAGAGCTAAATCCCATTATACCACTTGCTAGCTCAGTGAAGTTTGAGTATAGCTTGAGGCTTCACCGGAGGAAGTTGTAAAGACTAGATACCCCCCAGCGTCTCTATGAACTCCTGTGATGTAATCACTTTAGTCATCCGCGTAAAAACTTTCTCCATGAGCACCCGATGTACCTCGTCATCGCGGTCAGCACAACAGTCTGAGAGAACAATGAGCTGGTAGTCAATGTCATACGCCCAGCGTACTGTTGATAACACGCATCCACTTGTAGATACACCCATCAGCACCAGCGTGTCAATTCCCTGTTTCTTCAGGATTTCATCGAGGTTTGTTGTGGAGAACGGTCCCACACGACGCTTGGTCAAAACTGTTTCTCCGGCTTTAGGTTTGATATCGGGATGAATTTCCGTTTCCGGTGTTCTTTCACCACGTATGACTTCCACATAAATAACCGGAACGCCTTTCTGCCGTGCCTTTGCTAATAAAATATTTGCCCTCTTGAGGAGTTCAGGTAGTCGTTCCTTAGGTAGAGAATCAAGTATACGTATCTGATAGTCCATGATAATGACAGCTGTCTTGCTACGGTTAATTTCTAATTTTTCAATCACTTCATAACCCCTGAAAGATAAAGTATAGCATTAAAAAAGGAGTAATTTCGTGCCGATTTAACTGTAGACATCAAATATAGAACTACCCATAGTAGTAAAAACAACGACGGGGATAACAACGAACGATAGTATTCAACTAGACGCGGTACGGCAATCTGTCTATTTTGGTGAAGTTTGAGGATAGCCTGAGAGCTTATCAGAGGCTTAAGCAAACCGCTATTTTGTGTATGAATGCGGACCCAGATCTCTAGTTTTCGTATCCGAAGATGCCTCTGTATTCTGATTTGCTTACATTAGCCTGAGCCTCACATAATCCGCCATTTGTGAGTAGCGTCACAATTTCGGAAACAGGCATACCATGTGATTCTTTGATAGGTTCTCTGATGAAGAGTTTCCCATGTCTATCAAGTAAGCTAGCTAGTCTATCTGCTACACTCTGCCTTTGCGTAGGAGCAATATCATGAACAACATGAATAATGGATATTACATCAAAGCTACTCTCAGGTATATCCAGCTCTCTAATATCTCCGACCAAGCATTTTACGTTACCGTATCGTCTCAATCGGTGCCTTGCTTTGTCAATCCAGTACTTTGACACATCCACACACGTTAGCTCTCCAGAAGTGTTCAGAAGCTTGGCTAGACAGACCGAACCTGTCCCTCCGCCACAGCCGAAGTCGAGCACTCTCTCGCTGCCATTTAGTCCAAACGTCTTGAGATACAAATTGTAGAAGAAAGGGCCTCCAAGAAGACCTTTGAGTTTATCTTCCAGGATAAACAAGAATGATGGGTGTTTAAAATCTATCTGCCTGTATACGTAACTACCCATTCTGGAATACTCTTGCATTTCGTCACGAGATCTCTAGTATGATTATACTCAACGGTGCCTCTCTTGACAATAAATCGAGGTGCAGCCAGTCGCTCATGTCCTGGGCAAATGAGTTTGGGCTGGATGCTGATGTCATGCACAATCCCGAGGAATGTTGGGTGACCAGAGAGATGTTTGCCGGAACTACCCGTGGAGTCTACTGGCGCCCGCGCTTATGGCAGTCCCGTTTATGCCTATAAATTCGCCCGACCCTCTGGGCATATGTCGATGCACTACTACATCTGACGAACGACACCAAGCACTGTTGCTTTATTGACCTGCCCATCACCAGATGTGGAGCAGGCTGATCGTGACCGTATGTCTTCGCCATGCTATACGCAATCCTCTCCCATCTTAGACACTGAGCGCCGGGTCAACACGAGCAGTCAGTTCAGGAAATCACGTGCGTTGCTTACACTTGCGCCCAATGATGATAATCATAAGCCGATTGGGACATCCGGTCAAGGCCCATCCGGTACACAAACGTCAGTTTTGTTGGGTAACTATCTAGGCTAATGTGCAATTTCGCCCTCAGGAATATTCTACTTTTGACCCAACTGCCTGAGTTCTAATAACTAAAAGTCACACCTCTCGCCCTAAGTTGAGGTATGTATATGTTGATGGAATCTGAACTCAATGGACTCCACGACATGAAGACGGTATCCCCCGTACCAAGTCCCTCGTTCTGTACCAAGGGACCGATATCGCTTATCTGGTTAGACCTGAGGTCGAGGATTATCAGGTTGGTGAGGTTGGCCAGAGGCGAGATATCGCTTATCTGGTTCCACCCGAGGCCAAGGTCTCTCAGGTTGGTGAGGCTGGCCAGAGGCGAGATATCGCTTATCTGGTTAGACGTGAGGTCGAGGTCTGTCAGGTTGGTGAGGTTGGTCAGATGGGAGATATCGCTTATCTGGTTAGAGCCGAAGCCGAGGTATGTCAGGTTGGTGAGGTTGGCCAGAGGAGGGATATCGCTTATCTGGTTAGAGACGAGGCCGAGGTATATCAGGTTGGTGAGGCTGGCCAGAGGGGAAATATCGCTTACCTGGTTAAAGTCGAGGTAGAGATATATCAGGTCGGTGAAGTTGGCCAGAGGGGAGATATCGCTTATCTGGTTAGAACCGAGGTCTAGGTATGTCAGGTTGGTGAGGTTGGCCAGAGGGGATATGTCGCTTATCTGATTATGCGCGAGGTTGAGGTCTATCAGGTTGGTGAGGTTGGACAGAGAGGAGATATCGCTTATCTGGTTCCACTCGAGGTCGAGGTCTGTCAGGTTGGTACAATACTGAAGCCCTGATAAATCCTCGATTCCTCCATAATCAGCCGAGAGGCTCGCCAGCCCAGCAAGCTCAGAGGCATAAATAGGTTCGACCATTTTGTTCAGGGCTATTCTTATTGCCGCCTCTAGATTTGGGTCTGGGAAAGTGACCACCGGGGGTTCTGCAATCTGTACGCGCTTTGTGTAAACGAATTCGGCCCCGTCTTCGAGTGTCACATGTATCTTCAAGAAATACCATTCATTACTGCTAAATCCTCCTCCGATTAGACAGTGTGTGTCGCTAGTGCTTCCATTAGGCTGCAAGGGGTCTGAAGGAGTAACATCATCAAAAGTAAAATCGAAGGGGATACCGGAGGCTGAAGATACTTTAAGAGTGGCAGTTAACGAAACAACAGGGTCCACACCCGCATTCTTCAGGATTATTTCGACTATCGGCCCTGCAGGATTAGGGAGTCCTATAGGCCCCAACACAGACGTGACTTCAATCGGTTGTTGGTTCTGCAACGTTAAGCTAACATCCACACCTCTCGCCCTAAGCTCAGGTATGTATATGTTGATGGAATCTGAGCTCAGGGGGTTCCCCCAGAGGTAAACCGTAGTCAAATCGGCGAGATTAGCAAGGGGAGAGATGTCGCTTATCAGGTTATCCGATAGACTCAGCCTTTTCAGGGCAGTTAGGTTGGAGAGAGGAGTAATGTCAGCTATTTGGTTGCCACCAAGGTCAAGATGGAGCGAAAGTGATGAAAGTGGTGGCCCCGTCTCCCACTCATACGCACCTAGACCTACTAGATTGGACAGAGGGGCGATGTCATCTATCTGGTTATTGGCAAGATGCAGCATTACCAGATTTGTGAGGTTGGAAAGAGGGGTGATGTCCCTTATCTGATTATCCGACAGACCCAGCTTTGTCAGGTTAGTGAGGTTAGCAAGAGGGGTAATGTCACTTATGTTGTTATCATCAAGAACCACCCACTCCAAGCCGGTTAGCTTTGAGAGCGGGGATATGTCGCTTATCTGGTTGTTGCTTAGGTCGAGGTCGGCTGAAGGTGGGATTGAATAGCCGCCGTGTGGACCCAAACTCACGAGATTAGATAGTGGGGTGATATCACTTATGGCATTATCGGCAAGGTAAAGGTTTTTCAGGTTGTTGAGGTGCGAGAGAGCGCTGATGTCGTGTATCTGGTTACCATCAAGCTCCAGGTAGCTCAGGTTGGTGAGCTGTGAGAGAGAGGTGATGTCATCTATGTTGTTGTCGTCCAGCTGTAGCTGCGTCAGAGCGGTGCAATACTCTAAGCCACTGAGATCGATGATATTCCTGTTCGAAACATCAAGGCCACTGAGCGTCTTTAGGTCTGAAGTGTAGATGACGCCCTCGGGTTTGCCAATTTCTAACCTGACCGCTGCCTCAATGTTGGGGTCCGCGAAGGTAACCATCGGTCCACGCGCGGCTACTATTACGATTACGATGACAACTACAACACAACCTACGATGATTCCTGCCAGCTTTTTCTTACTCAATCCATCCTCCCTTCATAACGAAGACTGTCAGCCCACTCTTCTGAACCCCCCTATTGTTTCCCGTTTGAATATATCATAGGGAGACCGGCGGGACCTGTCAATACGCCTCAAGTATGCACTGAGACAAAGCTTGAGGATAGCTTGAACCTTCATCGGATGCTTGAGCAACTGCTGAGAGGGGATTTGGCCCTCATGACAAGCATAACAAGACGTCACATTGTGTGACTCAAAGCATACTCAAGAGGATGAAGCTGAACATACATATAACCTCAGGCTCCGTGATGGATGCTGTCGGCGGGATCAACGGGGGTTTACCTGTTACTTAAGTCCGGCAATAACTTTACCACGGCCACGCCAGCCAGGATGAACAACGCAGCGGCTGCTGGGAAAACGGCCTTCAGTCCAATTAAAGAAGCCAGACCAGCACCTATCAATGGCCCCAGTGTATTTCCCAGTGAACTGGCGCTCTGCTGCAAGCCATAGGCCATCCCTTGCTCACTTTGTGATACTGATAAGGCAATAAGAGAATTGGCAGGTACCATTAGGCCGCCACTGAGGACTCCTCTGAAGGCCATAAAAATTATAAACAGTGTCACCGTTGGTGCCCACATGGGCGGTAGATACAGCAAGCCGGTGCCCAGGCAGGAAATGATCATCATTTTTTTTAGACTAGTGCGGCCGGTCATTCGGGCAGCAACGATGGAAGAGATGGTAGCGACTATGCCCATCAAGCTGAAAGCCAATCCGGATACGGACGCTGTATTACTTTGAGCACCCAGCTCTTTGATCAAGAGCGTAATTGTCGGCAGCACTATTGAGGGGCCGACAAATAGAATGCATATAACTGCAAGTAGTGGACGGATCTCCCTGGACATGGCGATATGCAACAAACCACGTACTGAGGCACCTTGTCCCTTCGCCACAGGTTTGAATCCCTCCTTAGTAAAGAAAATTACAGCCAAGCCGCCCAAGAAGTACACGGCACCAATGATGAAGAAACATGCTCTATACCCAACTGCATCGGCCATAATACCGCCAACCAAGGGGCCCAATGTACTGCCTCCGTATGAAGCGACCATGAGAAGTCCCATGGCGAAAGGTATTCTATCTCGTGGGGTGTCGCTTGCCACTAAAGCTGAAGCCGCTGCCATGCTGCCGGCAAAAAGTCCTTGAGCGCCGCGTAGGCCAACCACCCAGTAAACATTGGGTGAAACACCGATAGCAGCGGAGAGGGCAGCGACACCAAACATAGCCCTGAGCACCATCGGTTTCCTGCCCCAACGGTCAGCGAGAATGCCCCATACCGGGCCAGTTAGAAGCATACAGACCGCAAAAGAGGAAGTCGCCAGTCCAGTCCAGAAGGCTGCCTCTCTATCCGTAAAGTTGCCTAACCCCTGAATGAACAACGGCATGAAGGGGTTAGTAAAACTGAAGGCCATTAAAACGACGAACTCGACAAACATTATGATATATAGATTTCTTCGCCAGGATTCGGAAATTGCGTCTGAAGAAGCCATGTTTAGACTCTGAAAGCCAGCGCCCTCTTTACCTTAATCGGCAAGATAACCCATACTGGTCATATCAAATTCGGCACAAAGACTCGATGATAACACTACACTGTTGGATTTTCAATCGAACTACGAAAGTGGCCTTTCCCTCGATACGCTTGGATTTCTTCAGCACTCTTCTAGGGCGAGTCTTGCTCTAGCCAGACTCCGATGCGACACTAAGCCCAAGCCTGAGTGCAAGCCAAGAGAGCCAGTAGCCCTAGCCTAAAAAGAACACTTAAGTCCGAAAAAGGACGATCAAGGCAAAGAATGCTCCGAATTATTCAGCTCGGGCAACAGAAGCCTGTTTTTTTGTTACCTCTGGCGTAACAATCCATCGGTTTGTGTGATGCACCGAATCGCTGTTGCACATCCCTGACTTTGGTGCACTTATCAAAATCTAGACGGTCTTTCCCAGTGGCTAAAGTGTCTTAGCTATGGGCTGAAACAGGGGGTGTGTTCGTGCCACGGGGATTATTGCGGACCCTGCGGAGCTGCTCCATGCCAGCTAGCATAAGTGAAGCTAACTGTTCTCATCATATGGTCTTTCTCTTCTCACCAGCCTGACGTTTGGCTCCGGGAATGGCGAGCCACGGCTACTCGAGCATCCGTTTGATTAAATTGTCATGGCGCTCGGAATCATTTTTAAGCATTCCTTCTACATCCGCTCCGGGATTGAGATATTCAAGTAGCTTGTGGTTTATCATCGTGAACAGACTGACAAAGGTATGCCCGTCCTCATGTGATAGTGGCGACATGATTTGCCGGAAAAACTCGAGGGCTGCTATATTTGCTGGTTTAAGGGCGTCCTCTCCCTTGCTGGTGATAAACACATTTACTACCCTGCGGTCACCTTTGTCTCTTACCCTTCTGAGCAGACGAGCTTTGACCATGCGGTCGACTATCATACTGACGCTGTTTGTGCTACGTTCTCCCCACCCGGCTATATCACCTATTCTTACAGGCGCATCGTGGTATTTTATAGCCAAAAGCACCAAATACCGCTCCGTAGTAAGCCCTTGTGCCCTAAATATTGCGTCCAAACAATTCTCAAACCGTGTGTACGTTTGGTACACCATGCGCACCACTGTCAAATTTAGATTTTCAAGTTCAGGATTTACCATCATATTTAGCTTCTCCTTTATCTTTAGAGTCCTCTTTAAGACAATAATAGCACTGGCACGGGGAGGCATCAACAAACTAGGTGATGAAAGGTATTAATCAGAGAGGGAATTCGCTTCAAAATGTTGTATTTGGTTATTGAGCTATTCACCCGTTGAACAATACTGACTCTTGTGCAATCCCCTAGATTTTGATACCTACTAATGTATAATTCAGTGATGATTTCTGAGAGGCAAATCGATGACACAAATGAATTTGGGTAGATACGCTATTGATTATCAAGAGGCAGTGAACGTACTTCTGAACGATAAGACTTGGAAACGAGATTTTACTGTTTATCCTATCATCTTCCTTTATCGTCATTACATAGAGTTGAAGTTAAAGGAAATAATACTACATAGCTGGGAATTTCTGAAGATATCGAGGCCTTTCCCAGAGGGACATAAGGTATATGAATTATGGAACATTTGTAGGAATTGTCTGATAGAAATAGACAAGCAAGTTGACCAAGGTTTTGCCCAAAGTAGGGAATATGTTGAACAGATAACAGGAGCCTACGATGCTCTGCAAGCTGATATTAACAGATTTGCAGAAATTGACCCAGATTCACAGCATTTCCGTTATCCAGTCGACAAACATGGTAATCCGATAAAAATTGATAATAAACTTCTAGCTAAGCTACAACGTGAACTACCGGAGTTGGTGAAAAGGATAAGCTACAACTTGGACGGAATCAGCACAGGTATCTACACAATTCTTCAAGATAAGTATGATGGTCTTTCCCAATCTTGACCGAGTTGACCCTACTGGATAGGCCATCGGCGGTTTCATGCTGGCTCCCATCTTCGTTTTGAGGGTTTCCTGTTAGTGGCTGAATAGGGACTACATCGGACGTTGCACAACACTCGGAATTGTGCAATCTACTCGCGACTAAGATTTGACTACATCCTTGCTGCCTTCTGTGCTACGATGCTGGCAATAGCTTTCTTGCCTTCAATAATTCCTTCACGGTAGCGCAGCACGCGGAAATCTTTAAACGTATGTAATAGTTCATTGTGCGTGAGAAGGTGATCAGGATTTCGTGGTCTGCCGAATCGAACTTGATCGACAATAAAGGTTTCACAGACCAGCATACCGCCGGGTTTCACCCAATTCTTCATCTGTGGCATAAGAGACCGCTGGAGGTAGTTGAAGCAGATGACTAGATCATAGGTATCTTCATCAATGTACGGTATCTTTTGTAGGTCTTCTACTCTGGTTTGTATGGAGATACCTTCCTGTAGGGCACGCGCCAAGGCCTCCTCTATGGCCTCACGAGAGGCATCTATACCTTCCACCTCAAATCCCATTTTGGCTAGATAGATGGCATTTCGGCCGCTACCCATAGCAACATCGAGCGCACGCCCGCGTGCCAAGAGATCAGTATTATCTACTAGAAATTGAGCGGGCCGATGAAGTGTATCGTGGAAGTTAACGGTTGTATCCATAATTTGCCCCTTTCACATTATAGGGCTATTGATTGTTGCACACAAACCCAAATTGTGCCCCATTTTCCTTTGCGATTTACAGAATAAAGCTTCACACCATTCCCAACCCTCACTGGCTTTCTAGTTTTATCCAATTGTTAAGGTTGTTTTGGTTACTTATAATCATTCATTTTCTATTCAAGTAGTATTTATTTGTGTTAGTATCTATTCACCCTAAGAAGATGAAACTATCAGAGTTAATGTCAAATAACAAAAAAATAGTTTTATTCGATGGTGCCATGGGCACTCAATTGGCTGAAGCTGGTCTTGAGATGGGTGGTCAAACTAATCTTTCTCATCCAGACGCGGTATCAGCTATTCACAGACATTATGCGGAGTGTGGAGTTGATATTATCATCACAAATACATTGACAATGAACCGCGTCTTTATAGAGTCGAATAAAGTTGGAGTGGATGTCAGAGAGGTGAATTTGGTCGGGGCTAGATTGGCTAGAACTGCTATTTATGATAGTCAATATGTGCTGGGGGACATTGGTTCAACCGGTAAATTACTGAAACCTATCGGGAGTTTGCTTAAAGAAGATGCCTATGAAACCTTTAAAGAGCAAGCTGTCATTTTAGCAGAAGGTGGGGTTGACGGCTTTATCATTGAAACAATGTTTGACTTAGGGGAAGCCCTATGTGCCTTGCGTGCTTGTAGAACAGCTGCTGACCTGCCAGTCATTGCCTCGATGTCTTTTAATACAGTTAAAAACGGTGGGCGTACTATCATGGGTAACTCAGCTCGAGATTGTGCCAAAGCTCTGACCCAAGAAGGCGCTTGGGCTGTTGGAGCGAATTGTGGCAACATTGATCCGTCCCAGATGGCTGTAATTGTATCCAAGATGCGAGAGGTCCACTCGTTGCCTGTCATCGCTCAACCTAACGCAGGTAAACCAAGAGTAGTTGATGGAAGGACTGTATTTGATATGACTCCAGCTGATTTTGCTTTGGGTATTCGTAAATGTATTCAAGCAGGAGCCAGATTAATTGGTGGGTGTTGTGGAACTTCTCCGGCTCACATCCGGACCATAGCAGATTTGTTGGGGAGATAAGCTTAGCTAATAGGAAGAAGCCTCTGGTTCTCATTGTCAATGAAATATTGGTCAGCCATATTGCCCTACATTGCACAATTAGTGAGAAAAACAAAGTAGTTTAGACAGAATATGGAATTGAATGATGCCATAACTGTGGAATATCGTTAACGACGAAACCTATCCCTTCCTGAGTTGGCAACCCCTCCCTTAGTACAAGTGGATCCTAGATGGTTGAGTCAGGTCCATCATATGCCTGGTCATGGATTACTTAGTGGCACGGACATCCAACAAGATAGCGAAATGTTACAGCGCCTGAGCATTAATCATAGAGGCGACCAATCTACTTTGCAAAGTACTGATCAAAGAGCATGATTTTTTAGACCATTCCGCTTAAATACTGAACCGTCAAACGAGAATTTGAATAATTCGTGGATAGATTTCTTGTAGAACGAAAGAAAATAAGATTATGATGCCCAAATCGAAAATCGGCTGGGGGATTTTCCTTGGATGAGGTACAGGGAATAGGAAAGGCACTTTTTCTTTGTATTGCTTATATTCTTGAGGGTACTTTTTCAACAAATATTTTTCTTCAAGAAATGCAAGCCCTACGTAGGCTAACGACACTACAACCCAATGATGGAAAAAATAGCCCAAGACTCCCGATGAGAGACCTAAATAGGGAAGGTGGAATTCCCAGATGGCTGAAACTGCTGAGATTCCCCATGTCATCACGATAAAACCGAGATATTGTGGATGCCTGACTTTCCCGTATAGGCCTGAAGTCAAAAGCCCACCTCTTTTTATAAGCATGCTCGTCAAAGCGATAAGAAAGAAAAGGAAACCGAAACTGGCGATTACCCAGCCAGGTATATGAGAGGGATTTAGAAATAGCCATCGTAAGTCCTCATAGAAATGCTCATCGAAGGGCCGGGTAAAATATAAGAGAACGGGGAGTAACATGATACCTTTATAAATCACTGAAGGAATTACTTGGAGGAACAATATAGGCAGAGGGCCAAGTAGAGAGGTCCAGTGCTTCAATATCTTATCCTTGATCTTATCCTTGTTCATAAGCATATAACCCTTTATACTATAATGCAGAAGGCCGAAAAACGTTAGTTTATTCTTCTGCTTTTGCTCTCTCTATCTATTAGCTCCGGCTTCGTAAGGTCTTTCAGCAACTTTATCCAGAATACCTGTAACCTCCTCTTGATTCTCGGCGCGACCTGAATAGTGATTAAATCTCGTATAAGGTGAAAATTCAGGAAGGAAGGATAATTCTTCCATCACCGCGGATTCCAATATGCGAGCTCTAAACCCGAAGCAAACCCAATTAACAAGTGTGCCTGAAAAAGATTTCAGACAATTGATTTAACAAATCCCGCTCGACGTTTCCAGAATGAGGTGCTAGAAAGCCTATAGATAACAAGAATCTGGTTTATTGAACAATCACTTGTTTTGTTATCTTTGATGTAACAAAAAGCCAAAAAGTGACTTGTGCCTTGACGATGCTATTAAAGTGGAGTAAATTCAATAGGGAAATTCTACAATAGCGATGGGATTTAGTAGCTTATGCCTACACTTTTGTTAGATAGAAACGTCGTCAACACTCTGCTGAAGATGGCAGATGTTATCAATGTGGTTGAAGAGGCTTTCAGGATATGGGGTGAGGGTAAGGGAAACATGCCAGCTAAAGTATATTTACCCGTTGAACACGGTGATTTCAGGGCAATGCCTGCTGCCTTACCAGGGTGTGCCGGGATGAAATGGGTAAGCGTACACCCTCAAAATCCATCTCGTAATTTGCCTTCGGTTATGGCCACCATGATCTACAATGACCCGGAAACAGGATATCCGCTGGCAATAATGGACGCTACTGAAATCACGGCCTACCGAACCGGGGCTGCATCGGCTATCGCCTCCAAATATCTAGCGCGACAAGATTCGCATACAATTGGAATTATCGGGGCTGGCTGCCAAGCATACACACAGATACTAGCGCACGCCGAGTTGTTTAGCCCCATCGCAATAAATGTTTTTGACATTTCTAAAGTTGCGGTGGACAGACTAATCAATTCTTTCCCAGGGTTTTCGATTAGAAATTGTTCCATACAAGAGGCAGCGGCATCAGATATCGTATGCACTTTGACCCCTTCTCGTAATCCCATTATCAAGAAAGAGTGGATAATCGCCGGCACTCACGTAAATGCGGTCGGTGCTGATGCGACAGGTAAGGAAGAACTAGACTCCTCAATACTGAAGGATGCAATTGTCATCGTCGATGACCTAGAACAGGCAAGTGCAGGCGGGGAAATTAACGTTCCTATCCAGAAAGGTATCTATACTATTCGTGAAGTCTATGGAACACTTGCCGAATTAGTTACGGGCGAGAAAAAAGGGAGAACAGATAATAAGGTTATCACTGTATTCGATTCCACTGGAATTGCTATCGAGGACATAGCTGTGGCGAAGTTTCTCTTTGAGAAGGCTCAACAAATGGGTGGTTACCCGTCAATTGACTTGATAAGAACGTGAGGCAGCGGAGAATAAATCAAGTTATTTGGTTCTTCGCATGACACATTCCATCGGATTGTTCTGGAACCATGCACTGGAACATGGAACTTGAAGTGCGAAGTTACAGGTTACAGCTTATGAGTTCCAAGTCCCACCTTATTAGCTACGGGTTTCAAGTTCCATGTTCTAAGTTCCAAGTTCCACCTTATCAGCTACGGGTTTCAAGTTCCATGTTCTAAGTTCCAAGTTCCACCATACAACTTCCAGCTTATTAGCTACGAGTTCTAGGTTCCAAGTTCCACCTTATCAGCTACGGGTTTCTAGTTCTAGGTATAAGTTAGAAGCTACAACTCAGAATGCTTACAGTTCAAACCTCGAACTGGAACGGGAACAGGGCAGCAAATCTTGAAGGCATAATTTGGTTGACCATTAGGTCACAAAACGATGAATTGTTGAGCCCTAGGCGGGTCCTCTAGTCAATTCTCTCGTTCTTGTCGTGTTGAAACCTGCCCCTGGGGCGCGATGGTTTAAACACACCAACTCACCAGATAGACTAGTCGCTAGTTGCTTTTGTGGCAACAATGATCTCGATTGGCAATCCCACCATCCGAGTCATTTCTTTACTTCGAATTCTGTATCCAGCATTTATCAATGACTCCTCGAGATAGATAGGCCTACAATCGACATACCGCGGCCACTTCTTATGAGCCCATTCATAAAGTCTTAATGGTGATGACTTGCCACTCTCCCGAGACATACTGGCAATCCCCAGCCTGCCTGTCGGCCTCAGTACTCTTTTTACCTCCTCCAGCACTTTGGAGATCTCAGGGGTGTCGAACAGCTCGAGAGTAAAGCTCACAAAAATTGCGTCGAAAGCATTGTCGGTATAGGGCAACTTCGCAGCATCTCCACAACATAGGCTTACCCTATCTATAAGCTGTGCCTTCCCCAATCTTCTCTTGGTTACTTCGAGCATGCCTGCCGAGATATCAATGCCACATGCCTTACCCGTCTCGCCCACGGATTGCACGATCCGCTTGAGACAATGCCCGGAGCCAAAACCAATTTCTAGCACCGCTTCCCCCTCGTTAATGGAGAGACATTCCAGAGCTCTTTCAGCATGCTTCCGCTCGAAAGCCCCGGTGAAGTAGTCGTACGCCCTACTGATTTTGTCGTAGAAGCGCTTGGCTTCTTCTTTGGTTCTAGGAACTGGCAAGACCTGTGGCGCTTCTGACTTGTTTTCCGCTTTCATATGCCCCTGCACATAAGCCTATCACAGTTCCATGTCGACGTGAATGTTGATTCACAGTAAATTGGGGAACTCAGTCCCTCAATCTAAGGTCCAGCTCAAGCAGGTGGCAATGCACAAACTGGCTTTTTGTGCAACACATCCATATATATGGCTTTACTCCATAGTGGTTGGTGGCGTAATAACAACCCTTTCAAGGGGTTGTCTTGGCAGGAGATAGGGGTAGTTGTCGTAGTAGGGACAGCAATAGCCATAGTAGTAGTAATAGCACTAGTAGCTATAGTATCCTCATTACCTATACTAGATGCGTCAAAATACAAAGTCCTATTTGGTTTAGGGGCAGCAAGCTTATTTATTGGCTATGTTTGCACTCTTAAAAGAATACCGCCGAAAACCCAAACAAGAACACCACCAATTGTTAAACCTAATACCCATTCCCATGATGTTTGTAATGGAACTAATGAGATAAATAGAAACTTTTGCCATATTCCAAACATACCAAGCCACGCTACTGCTATTAGTAGTGCTCCAATCAAAAACAGGACAAAAATCAATAGTGCTTTTCCCATATTATCCTCCTTTCATCGTTATTTGATAGGGGTATTGCATAATGTGTTATAATATATCTACATATAAATCATCTCCTTTGGGGGTGGGGAGATTCGAACTCCCATGGCACAAGGCCACTCAGTTCCACGCTGAGCCTGTATGCCGATTCCAGCACACCCCCATTATGCTTTTCCTTTTACTATACACCAAAAATCTTTTGTTGTCAACAGCAATAGTGTTTAAAATCAACAATAACTGTTGATACTTATGGAAAATGATGATACAATTGTGGTACAAAATAAGCAGGAGAGGTTAAAAATGCCTATATGCCCTGAGTGCTTTAGCCGAGACTTGGTTAAATTCGGTACATATGCTGGACAACAGCGATGGCAGTGTAAAGATTGTGGGTATACCACTCTTTATCCTCGTTATAGAATGCCTAAACCAAAAAAGAGGAAAGCCAAATGAGTATAACTAGAGAATACCGAAGGGTAAATGGCCATGCAATCAAAGCTCCATACTTTGATATAAGCTGCAAATACTGTGGCGGGTACAACATCATTAAGTATGGGACTTTCAGGGGGCGGCAACGGTTTTGGTGTAAGGACTGCAAGCGTAAGTTTGCGGACAATGACGCTTTGCCCAATATGAAAACGCCGATTGACCAAGTAGGAACTGCAATTGGCATGTATTATGAAGGGCAGTCTCTAAATAGCATTTGCCGATTGCTAACACAGATATATCACAGTTACCCTTCCGATTCTACCGTGTATAGGTGGATTGCCAAATTTACCAAGCAAGCAGTAAATGAAGCTAGGGACTATAAACTAGATGTAGGCAATGTGTGGGTTGCCGATGAGACAGTTTTGGATATAGATGGTAAGAATGTTTGGTTTTGGGATATAATTGATGCCAAGACGAGATTCCTCTTAGCTTCGAGGATATCAAGAAGCAGGACTATCAAAGATGCTGCCCTGCTAATGAATGAGGCAAGACGCAGAGCGGGCAAATCACCCAAAACCATATTAACCGATAAATTGGCAGCTTATTTGGATGGTATTGAACTAGTTTTTGGAGCAGCTACAAAGCATATAAGAAGCAAGCCATTTACGATAGAGAATAATACAAACCTGATTGAGCGTTTTCATGGAACTTTAAAAGACAGAACTAAGGTAATGCGTGGCTTGAAGGATACCAAGTCTGCCAGACTAATAACAGAAGGCTGGCTGCTACACTATAACTATCTTAGACCGCATGAGGCACTTAAAGGCAAAACACCCGCCGAAGTTGCAGGGGTTAAATATCCCTATCGTAACTGGCAGGAAGTAGTGGCTAAGCGTGAAGTTATTACACCTGCCAAAGTTAGTGCTACTAGCACTATTATAATTCCTGAATTAACCCAAAGACCCGAGCGGGTTATAGTTAGAAAGAAGCTTGGCAAGTTGCACAGGCACAGGGAGAAGCCTGTGCCGACATTAGTAGCAATGAGGTGTTAACATGGGCAACAAATCCCTTGAAGCAGATTTTTGCATAGAAATTCAGTATAAGAAAGAGTCGGCGAATCCTTCTAGGGTATTCCATTCGATGTCCGGGCTTATAGATTCATTTCAGAGGATAGACCAGCACTTGGTAAAAGCGATTGATGTTGATATTGAGACAGTCTTGCTACTGGAAGATATTGAAGCAGGCTCAATAAAGGTATGGCTACGCAATTTGTTGAAGGCAATCCCTGATGACGCAATATATCATCTGGATTGGAAACCCCTAGTCGGTCAATACCTTGTTAAAGCCAAGAGGTATCTAGTCAATTTTTCAGAGGGCAAGACAACAGTCACAAACGTTGACGAACTACGACCTTTAGAGGATGAGATATATAGATTAGCTGAAGAGACAAAGGTAAGATGGCTGCCAGCCTATACTCGTATTCAACCACGTCAGTTACTAGAAAGTATGAAGGATATTTCGACCAGTCTGTCTCACCTTGCAGAAGGAGATAGTGCTAAGTACATCATACCTGATGAACCCGAAGCTAAATTCAATCTAACATTCACTCTAGCACCTGAAAGCATTGAGGATTTAGTAGCGAAGGAAACGCTGTCGTCTGAAAACGAAATGCTACTTAAGGTAAAAAAGCCAGATTACCTCGGTGAATCAATGTGGGATTTTAGACACGGTACATCTATTGTCTCTGCGACTATACTAGATAAAGAATGGCTAGAGAAATTCCAGTCTAGAAAAGTGGATGTCCGCCCTCAAGATTATATTCGTGCAAGAGTGAGAATCAGCCATAAATACGACCAAGATGGGGAACTGATAGCAACACATTACAACATACTGAAGGTAATTGACGTGATATTTGCTTCCGACCAATCACAACCGAATATGTTCGGGGATAGAGAGAATCAATGATTACACTTAACCCTAATGTGGCTTACCAACCAAATTGGAGAAGAACCATATATATACTGGATAAGTCGTGTTATACTAGCAGTAAATATCTTAATCCTCATTCTTGTATAGCAGGTGGGATAATGGCTAATTCTCATGATAGAGCTGCGAAGTTGGTGGCAAGAAAACTGCGTGGTAGGTATAATCCTCAGACGAGCCCAGATGTGAAGGGGAAGGGTGGGCGTGCTGAAGTCAAGTCACCGGCAAGTGAAATTCCCGAAGCTCGGCGTCAGCTCGGCGGAGGTAGTGGTCCCGCCTTTGTGGTGCTACCGAAACCACAGCATAAGAAGGCTCTGGAACGTCTGGCAGGTCTAAAGACTGGCGTCATGGACTATCGGGGTAACACTATAAAGCCATCAACCAGGAGGAAATAGAAGGTTTGGCTCTAGCTTTATGTGGTACCGATTGACGTTTTATTATACTTGTGACACAAGCCAAATCCCTTCTCAAAAGTTGCTCAATCCTCTGATAAAGCCTCAAGCTATCCTCGAACTTCACTGAGCTAGCGAGTGGTATAATAGGATTAGGGTGTATGCTTTGGCTGGCTGGTAGCCCGGCCAACGGATTTGGAGAGGCATTCCATGCAAAAGGGCACAATAAAACGGCTAATTGCAGACCGTGGTTTTGGGTTCATCAAGACAGAGCGGGAAGAAGAGCTCTTCTTTGGCCGCAACCAGCTTCAAGGGGTGGACTATGGTTCTCTTAGAGAAGGGCAAAAAGTGGAATTTGAGGTTACACGCGACCCCAATGGTCGCCTCCACGCAATCAGGGTGAGGCTTGCTCAGCCTAAAGGCGAATAGCAGCAAGTCCAGCTAGCGGATCTGGAGACAGCCTCAAGCTATCCTCAAACTTCACTTTGAACCATACTATCGCACAACTATACTTAGCGAGGAAACAGACCCTAATAAACTGTCGCTCCACCTCTTAAGAATGACAAATGGGATTACACTTTTCTGACGATTCTGACGCGAAGTAGTTGACGAAGTGTTCATCACCGATGGACTCTCAGCTGGCACTGCTTGCAGGACATCGGGTTGAAGGAAACACAACGACATTCTAGTTCTTGGTTATGGACAGACCGACGAGGGTAGCCGAAAAGGCTGTGCTTCTTCGCTTCGTTCTTACGGGTCCCGAGAGCTTGACAATTTGTAGTCCATGACTATAGGATTTGTTACTAAATAAAATGAGACATAAAGGGCTTCATCATAGAGCATGTTAGAAGCTCCGACTGGAGGGAGGCATCAGGGATGAGGGGGATTGTAGCTCTGATAGCTGGAGTTGTTAGTCTAGTCACTGGTGCACTTTGTTTTGCGGTAGGAGGCAGAGCCCTTCTGATATTCATATTGCGTATCGTTACGTGCGTGGCATGGGGTCTTGCCATACTCTTTGACAACCGTCCGTGGAAGAATAAACAGGCTGTAAGCAAGGCCGGCTTTGTACTGGGATCCGTCGGCTATTTTGGGATGCTTGCCTCTTTTTTCTTAAGTACGCTCAGCCACTAGTACCGCTCAGGCAATAAAAGCCTGGATCGCTATCGAACAATCCTCGGTTTTGTTACCTAATTGCACAAACTGGGAATGCCGTATTGCGACCATGCCAAACTAGACACGCACCCGGAATGGTAGAGGTTCTGCGTTATTGCGACATGGCAATCCAGATTAAGGTCCTGGATCACATAGTTATAGGCGAGAACCGCTACTTCAGCTTTGCCGATGCCGGGCTAATCGAAGAATATAACTCGGACTTCTTAAGCCTTAAAGAAGGAAGAAGAACTTAAGCCAGAGCGGAATTGAATTTATCCCTTAGTGCTTAAAAGCGACGAGAAAACTCGACATTCGGTGACGTAATACCTGATTTGTAGTAGGCCTTGTTGGTATGCTGTTGTTGGAACTCTGAGTACCAGGATCCTTCCCAGGGGTATACCGAAAGCCTTCAGCTGCTTTTGCAGGGGTATCAACTCACCGGAGGATAATAGTCGAGATAAAAATCATATCCCGCTCCTTCAACACGGTTCACTTCTGTACCGTCTTTCAGCAAAATAACCGTAATGAGCTTGCCTGGCGTTTTATTGTTGATGCTGCAGGAGATTTCTATCCCCGGTATGACAAATTCAAAGGTATTCTCATCCGCCGTCATTTCGCCTTGCATGTCGGTCTCCTCGGTTCGACTGCCTATGACATATTTCACTTCATGTGTACAGAAGCCTTCGAACTCTGTCCCTTCAGTACCAATGGCCTTAACGGTAAACTCCGCATTATCCCAGCTTCTGATGTCCGGACTGGCGGCAAGGAAAGCCAAAAGGCCCACAAGCGCGAGAAAAGCAACTATTAGCAATCCTTTTTTCATATCCCTTTCTTTATTTTAGTTCTTATGTGACCTGATGTCAAGAACAAAGGCAAGCTGCATGGTTACATTTGCTAAAACGTGTCATACCGCGAAAAATAGTATATGGGTTGGGGAACGATTGGCCATTAGACGTATCTAATACGGACTCTTGAGTATTATGAAGGTAGTACATAGTTGGTAACCGATTACACAAAATAGCGTTTTGTTATGCTTGTGACCAAAGCCAAATCCCTTCTCAAAAATTGCCCTACGTCCTATTGGATGATAAAGCCTCAAGCTATCATTGACATTCTCATGAACTGCGAATAGACTCAACTTGTGAAACAAAGGTTACATTCATATATTTAACTCGGAAAGAAAGGAGTCAATAAAGATGGCAGAAATTCCAAACGATGTGAAGCGGATGCTCTTCGAGAGAAGTCCAAAGTTATGTTGTTGGATGCACAACATCCTCACCTACTTCGGTATTGCGTTCATGCTGATTGGTATTATTAGCGATGCCATGAATAAGGTGCTAGGTTTGGAATCCACTCATTGGTTCATCATAGCGGTCGGATTTTGGATGCTAGGCATCTTTGCATGGTTCAGGGGATACTACTCAGCAAAGGAAAAGCTAGATTAATTAGCCATTAGACTATTTTCGGCAAGCCGAATATCTTGGGAGTCGTTTTGAATCCGCTAAGGTCATTCTTTCAAGATAAAGGTGCTTTGCCATCAGGCTATCAATACCTTCTTGGAGTAGTGTTTAGCCCGTTAATATGAACAGTATCCAACAATAGGACATTTTGTTTAGTTCATCGTCTTGTATTGACCGAGACAAGCGACTGCACAATACATCGTTTTGTGTAGCATAGACAATTCCTGTCTAACTTCCCAGTCTTACCTGTAAGTCTTTTAGCTTGGGTTCTTAATTCCTTCTTTGGTATTGTCTATTTCAACTTTCTTTGCGTGTTCTAGTTCAATTTCAATACATATTTCAACATATATGTTGAAATATCCAACGTGTGGGAGATTGTCGGTTTGATACGAAACAACGGTGGATACAGTAAAACACTTGACAAAAGTGGTGATATATCATAAAGACGAGGAGAGTTAACATGACTGAACCGCGTCAGAAAACAATCGGTGTAACGCCTCAGGAGAAGGTGCAATTAGAGAAAGTGAAGGCGCTATATCAGGAAGACACAGGAGACCGGGGGGACTGGGGAAAGTTTTTGGCTGTAGCTTCAATTCTGGCATTAGGGGCCCTGGGAATCTATAAGCTTGTGAAGGCTAGTAGGAGCGAGCCCGTCGTTTTATGTCCAAATTGTGGCATTAAATTTCCTGTGGCCTATTCTGGGAACCTGCCTCCGATAGTTCATGTTCAATGTCCAGGCTGTAGCGATGAACTGGTGATAGATTTTAGGAAGTAGCGAAAGGAGGAAACAAATAAGAAATAACTGCCTTGGAGCAATGTGAATAATTAAACGAGCGGCAGGCGATGGAACCGCCTCCCGCTCAAGGTAGCGATAAATGAATGGAAAGTCACTTCCGCGTACCTATAAATATTTTATCATCGTAAGTCCAAAAAGTCTAAGGAATTACGTGGATTCGCTGGGAGACCAATATGAATAATACAAAAGTGGAAATTCTGCGGTGCCTATCTGACGGGGACTGGTGGACTACACCGATGGTTGCTCAGGCGTGTGGTCTGGGCCTAACCAATGCCTCTGAGCTTCTTCGCCGCTATCGTAGCCAAAGTCTTGTCATTCGCGAGCGCAATTATGCTGTGTCACGTGGCTACAAGTACCGGATAACAAGTGTTGGCCTAGATCGCCTGAGCTATCTCTGCTCTCATGTGATTGAGACAAGTTCAGTGATAGCCGATCGTGTTGGCCTGAGCGGTGCAAAGAACAGAATCTTTGACCGCTGGGCAAGTCAAAGATTAAGGAGGTAATCAATGCAAGAGATCGACGAAATCTTGGAAGAAGAAGGATTGGACAAAGGAAAGCTCGAAGCAGCTCTAGGGCTGGCCAGACTGATAGCTGACGAGACAGGACTATGTTGCGAAGAGCTAGGGCAATTCACATGGGTCTGCTACCAGAAGCTGGAAGGTGAAGAAGAATGAAAGAAATAGATCAAGAGAACTTAGATACTGCCATAGTCGAAGGTGACGCGATCTGCAAGACGTTGGGGATATGCTGTGAAAAGCGTGGTCAGGTCATACATGAGATCTACCAGAAACTGGAAGACCTGAAGCCTAAGAAAGATGCCACTGTTACACAGCAATCTGACGAGGTTCAGGTCGAATAGGGTCCTTGGCTATCATAATTGAGTAGCTAATTAAATACGTCCTGGATCTTATAGCCTGAGCTTATATAGCATATTGGGGCTAAATGAGCATAAGAATTGTGCCGGACACAGAAGTCATCACGATACGAGCAAAGGCTCTCACCATCGATGAGCTCATAGGCCGCTACGCTGTTAGCAGCCAGGCTGATGGCAAAAGTACAAAAACAATAGCATGGTATACCGATATCTTGACCCAGTTCCTAAGGTATCTTAAGGCCAATGGCTACCCGTGCACAATCTCCACCTTCACCATAGACATAATTAGGGGCTATATTCTTTTCCTTCGGCGACGGCCGAGGTTTCAGGGGCATCCTTTCATATCACAAAGGCGAGACTTGCTGTCTGCGAAAACAGTACAATGCCATGTGAGAGTTCTCAAAGCCTTTTCTACTTGGTTATATGGGGAGGAATACACTACCGCCAACCGGCTTAAGAATCTGAAACTACCAAAGGCTACTGTTAGAATTATGGAACCCCTCACTCCAGAAGAGATCAAGAAGATTGTGAGCAGTATCGATAGAAGATCATACAGCGGAGAGCGTAACCATGCTGTGATGGTGACTCTACTTGACAGTGGCCTTAGGGCATCTGAGCTAGCAGACATTACACCTGAGTAACCTGAACCTCAAAGACGGATACATAAGAATCACAGGGAAGGGCAATAAGGAGCGTATAGTGCCCATTGGCAAGTTCGTTCAGATGGAGCTTTTGCATTACATCGAAAAGGTAAGGCCTCAGGCCTACGGTGGCGACTGCAATAACCTATTCCTCTCTCGGGGTGGCAGACCGATGACGCTTAACACTGTGAAATTGGTATTCTCCAAGTTAGCTAGGAGTTCAGGGGTAAAGCGATTGCATGCCCATCTATGCCGTCATACATTTTCCGGTAACTACATTTTGAATGGCGGTGATATATTCTCTCTCCGGGAGATCCTCGGCCATACCACCCTCGAAATGGTGAATCATTACCTGCACTTCACCAGTTCTCAGATTACCGCCCAGCACCACCAATACTCACCGATGGACCGGATTCAAGAAAAGGATGGGCAAGATGGAGAGTAGTTAGCTGGTGGTCTATTACGGCAGATGACGCCTTACACCGAGGTCAGACTCTCCTTTTGTCGAACACATGACCGCTTGATAGCATGTTCGGTCTCAGACCATGTTTATGGATTGACATTTGCTGTATAAATGATTCTTCCAAAATTCAGGGGGAGAATCTTGTTCGTCAGCTTTGGTAGGCCGTGGGAGACTCGAACTCCCGACACCCTGATTAAAAGTCATGTTGACATTTTTCAGGATTTCGACCTTTTTTCAAAGCTGGAATCGGCCTAGAAACTATTCAATTTTTAAACAATCAGGCTGACATAGATTAAAAAATCAGGTTGACAACCTATCCAAAAATACTTGGGACCCTGACAAATCGTCAAGGCCACTATGTTATAGTTTAGCACATAATGCGATTTCCTGTCAACAATTCTTATGTAACAAGTGCTAGATTCCTTCAAAGAGAGGTCTCAAAGATGGATTGTGACTCACTAAGCAGGAAAGCTATTGTGCCCGATTGAACAAAACAAGTTAATGCGCAACAGCACAGGCTAATGTGCAATTTCACCCCCACACATACTCTGGTCTTTTCCTTCCCCGCCTCGTCGCCTATACAGCCACTGCTACTGA
>Ga0307378_10001738_pt1 | contig 34667 bp, 30 predicted proteins | sample UN1MG_FD_202238 | JGI IMG/M metagenome (GOLD analysis project Ga0307378, IMG submission 202238) | Soil microbial communities from Risofladan, Vaasa, Finland - UN-1 | ecosystem: Environmental > Terrestrial > Soil > Coastal area > Acid sulfate soil | place: Finland: Risofladan, Vaasa | collected... | reverse complement strand
TTCGGCGTGCCGCTGAGGCGAGGCACGCTCGTGGCGGACAACGAGACGGAGAGCGGCATCGTGTACCTGGCGACGCCGGAGGGCCAGGTGATGGCGGCAGCGAAACGGAAAGAACCGTAACCCCCGGCCGAGGGGCGGACGGTGCAACTCGGCATCTCGACGTTCTGTTTCCCGGATACCGATCTGCCTGATGTGCTGCGCTGGGCGGGCACGTCGGGGTTCCAGGCGCTCCAGATAGAGTGCCCGATCCGCGCGCCGTCAGGCCTTGGGCGGGCCGTGCCAGGGCGGGGCGGGGACTGGTTCGCGGGCGGCACGCTCCAGGTGCGGGCGCTGGACGGTCCGGGGCGCGATGCGCTGGGGGCGGCGCTGGAGGAATCGGGCGTGCGGGCGGCGGCCCTGGCGTACTGGGGGAATGTGCTCGAAAGCGACCCGGAGCGTGCGCGGGCGGCGGTGGAGCATCTGGGGCGTGTGGTGGAGACGGCGGCGACGCTCGGCGTGCCGGTGGTGTGTCTGCGGGTGGGGCGCGACCCGTCGGCGTCGTTGGGCGATTCGATTGCGGAGTTTGCGCGGCGCGTCCGGCCGCTGGCCGAGCAGGCCGAAGGGGCGGGGGTGCGCCTGGCGGTCCAGAACGATCCGCGGTGCGGCGCCGGCGCGCCGGGAGTGGAGGACCAGCCGACGAATGCCGCGTTCGCCCCGGAACTGTGGGAGAAACTCTTCACGCACCTTCGGAGCGACGCGGTGGGCCTCGCGCTCAACCCGGCGCCGCTGGTGTGGCTGGGGGTGGATCCGATTGCGGCGGCGACGGACTATGCCGAGAAGATTTTCCACGTCCAGGCAAAGGATGTGGAGGTGTTCGACGCGCGTCGGCAGGATTGCTCGCATCTCCGGCCGGGGGGCGGATGGTGGCGGTATCGGCTGCCGGGCCTCGGCGAGATTGATTGGCGGCGGATGCTGGACCGCCTTGCGGAAGTCGGATACGACGGGGCGGTCGTGATTGAGCACGACGACCCGGTCTGGCAGGGGAGCGAGGAACGGGTGAAGGCGGGCCTGGGGCTTGCGCGGCGGCACCTGGCGCAGTGGCTGCCGTAACACGTTATGACACAAGGCGTTAAGCGCGGCGACGGGTGGCGTCGGCGCGCTGCGGACGGGATCAAGGCCGTGTGGGGACTACCGTGACGACCGTTGCGGACATTCTGGCGGCGGTGGACAACCTCGCGCCGTTTCGGCTGGCAGAGGAATGGGATACGGTCGGCCTGCTTCTCGGCGACGCGGACGCCAAAGTCCGCCGCGTCCTCGTCAGCCTCGACGTCACCGAAGCCGTCTGCGACGAGGCGGAGCGCACGAAGGCCGACTGTCTGCTCACCCACCATCCGTTCTTCCTTAAGGGCCTGCCGCGCGTCACGGCCGAGACGCGCCCCGGGCGCCTTGCGCTTCGCCTGGCGGCGGGTCGGCGGGCGGTCATCGCCGCCCACACGAACCTCGACGCAGCAACCGGAGGCCTCAACGATCTGCTGGCCGAGCGCGCGGGCCTGACGAACCTTGAGCCACTCTGCGCCGAACCCGGCCCCGCGCGATACAAGGTCGTCGTCTTCGTGCCGGAAGGGGACCTGGAGGCGGTTCGTCGGGCGGCGTTCGAGGCGGGCGCGGGGCGGATTGGGGCGTACGCCGAATGCAGTTTCGCCGCGCCGGGCGAAGGGACTTTCTTCGCCGGCAAAGGGACGAAGCCGACCGTCGGCCGGCGAGGCAAGCGGAGCGCCGTCGCCGAGCATCGCCTCGAAGTGGTGGTGGAGGAGTCGCATCTTGGGGCGGTCGTGGCAGCGATCGGGCGCACCGCATCCTACGAGACGCCGGCTATTGACGTCTATTCGCTCCGGGCGCCACCGGGCGGGTCGGGCCTCGGGCGCATCGGGCAATTAAAGAAACCGAAGACGCTGGCTCGTTTCGCCGATGACATAAAGAGAGCGCTTGGCCTGAAGACAGCGGCGGTCGCAGGCGAGAGCGGGCGGAAAATCCAGCGCGTCGCGGTGTGCACCGGAAGCGGAAACGGCCTGGTCGAAACCGTCCGCGCCGCGCGATGTGATGCATACCTGACGGGGGAACTGAAGTACCACGAGTCGCAGGCGCTGGCGGCCGAAGGGGTCGGCGTGGTCCTGGGCGGCCACTACGAGACGGAGCGCGTGCCGCTTGAGGATTGGACACCGCGGCTGGCCGCGGCGGTGGACGTTGAGGTGGTGCTGTCGAAGGCAGAACGCGGAACGCTGCACTGGAAATGACAAGTGCCGGGCGGGGAGGCTCGCTCCTGCAATGACACCGTTCATCTGTCCTCTGGCGAGCGGCAGTCTGGGCAACGCGCTGCTGGTGGCGTCGGGGCGTGCGCGGATGCTGGTGGATTTCGGGATCGGCCGGCGGCGCGCGACGGCCGCGCTTCACGCCGTCGGCATCGAGCCGGAAACCATCACTGCGATTCTCGTGACGCACACGCACGGGGACCATTTCTCGCAGGCGGCCGTCGGGTGGTGTGTGGCACACAAGGTCCGGGTGCTTTCGACGGAGGCGAACCTCGCGCACCTGGCGGACTCGATGCCCGGTTTCGGGCGTCTTGCGCAGGCGGGGCTTGCCGAAGCGCTCGACGGCGAGCCGGTGGCGGTCGGCGGGGCGGTGGTCGAGACGTTCCGCCTGCCGCACGATTCCCCCGGCGATTGCGTCGGCTTCCGCATCACCCTCGGCACGGGCCGGACGCGCCGCACGGTGGCGGTGGCGACGGACCTGGGGCACGTGCCGAACGGATGCCTCGACTGGTTCGTGGACGCCCACGCGATCGTCCTCGAATCGAACCACGATCCCGTCATGCTGGCGCGGAGCGGCCGGCCGGCCGACCTGATTGGCCGCATCGCCGGGCCGAACGGGCACCTTTCCAACGGCGATTGTGGCGAAACGGTGGGGGAAATCGTTCGGCGGTCCCGCCGCGGGCGCGTGCGGAATGTGATCCTGGCGCACCTGTCGCGGGATTGCAACCGCCCGGCCCTGGCGCTCGAGGCCCAGGCCCATCTGGCGCGCCGTTCACGCGCGCCCTACGTGGTGGCCGCGTCGCAGTTCGAGCCGGGACCGATGGTCGAACTCTAAAAGCGGCTTCAAAACGCGACATCACTGTTTGCAAGCAAACAGTGGCACCCGCCTGTTTGAGCCGCGGGCTCCGTGAGGGGTGCCACGGATTGCTTGCAATCCGTGCGGTTGGCGCAAACAAAATCAAGTCCAGCCCCGGCGCGCCGGGACTGGGCTTGTTGCTTTGAGTTGGGTGGCACTGGTGGCTTGTCCACCAGTGCTTTTTGTTCAGGCGGCGACCTGCACTGGCGGGCAAGCCGCCAGTGCCACCCCGCCCTTTGTGCTCGGCGTCACTTCGTTGGGTCGAGAATGCGGCCGAGGAAGAGGATCGCGCCAGAGCGCGTGTCCCGAATGAGGAAGAGGAACGGGTGGTCGGCGCGGAAAACGGGGGCCGGCTCCGGCATGGCCATCCGTTCCATGACGACAGCCGTGGCCGCAGCCGCCTCCGTCCCTTCCTCGCTAGTGTCCACGAACGCCTTGTGGATGACGGCCGAGATGAAAAGGTCCTTCGTGCCCGTCATGCCGGAAAAGTCGGCGCTCCGGCCGAACGCGTCGGTCATGCCCATCGCAACGAGCGTGTCCCCGAGGCTGAACTCGGCGGTCGTCTTGAAGCGGGGCAGGGCGACCTGGACCTCGCGACGATGCAGTTTGCCGACCCACTCGGCCACCTTGTCACTCGAAAGGGACGCTTCGAGTACCGCCAGGCCGTCCTTCGCCTTCGGCAGGAGGACGACCATCGAAAGCCGGTCGCCTTGGTACGGAAGTTCCAGGGCTTGCAAGTCGTCGGTCTCGAAGTAGCCGAACTCGGCCGTCCGGTGCATCAGGGGCGCGGCCACTTTCGTTTCGGGCGTGAGGAAGAAATCCTCCTCGCGAGTCGCCTTCTTGTCAAACTCTTCCGCCCACTTGCCTTTGAAATAGATGGCGTTCGTGAGGACCAGCCGTACCTCCGGGTTGAGAACGTCGGGCTTCAGGAGTTCCTGGATCTTGTCGCGGGTCTGCTTCTCAATCCACGCGTTGATGGCCTGGCGTGCCGCCTCGGTCGCGCCGGCGAAGTCCACCTGCTCCAGACCCGCACCGTAGTTCACCTTAACAAGGCCGAGGAAGGCGGGAAGGAAGCCATAGCCCTTCTGTCCCCACAGGCGGTTGGCGACGGCCAGCTCGAACGCCCCGCCCGCACCGGCGGCATTGAGATCCTTCTGAAGCGCACCGTACGCCCCGTGAACGGCTTCGCCGGTGGCCGGCAGGCGGAGCACCTGGGCCATCTGCTCGGCCGTCTCGCCGCGGGCGCCGCCGTAAGTCATCGTCAGCGCCGTCGAGATGGAGTACGGCGAGAGGAAAAGGTTCCCCTCCTCGGCCTTGAGTCGGGCATAGAGGTCGAAGGCGAAGCGGTTACATCCCTCGGCCACCGTCAACGGGGGGAGGGCCACGCCGGCCTCCTGGGCGCCGGGCGATCCGGCCGCGGCTGGCTGAGTCGCTGCAATCAGAATCCCTGCCCCCAGAAGAAGCCCCACGATCCGGTGTTTCATGGTCCGTCTCCTTTTCCCCGTGGACTGGCCGCTCCGCCCCTTTAGACGCCGGCGGGCGCCGGCGGTTCCCCCAGTATAGCCGCCCGCAGCCCGCAAAAGCCGCAACTTCTCGCTGTCAACGCCGCCTTGATGCTCGGCGGCCCCGCTGTTCCTTTTCGCCGAAACTCCCGTTACCGCCGGGGGTTCTATTGTGCGGGCTCGAAGTGTGCACTTTTCAGCGGATTTTCCGAACCCGGACGCGCACAATGTGCCTTCCGAGTCCGTCCCGGGGCAGGCGGCGACGCGGATTCCGATCGCCCAAGAGCCCCGGGCGCCTTCGTGAGGAGAGACGCTCATGGACCGGCGACCTGACGTGGGACCCCTGACCGCTGCGGCGCTGGCGCTCGGCGCCGCGTTTCTCTTGATCCTGGTGCCCGCCGCACGCGCCGCCGAGCCCGACAAGGCGACCGACAAGGCCGCCGAGGATTACAACATGGCCGCTTGGCTCTACGGCCAGGGGAAGTACGACCTGTCGGCGGAGGAGTTCCAGGCGTTCCTGGCGAAGTACCCGCAACACGAGAAGGTGCCGGACGCGCGCCTGGGTCTGGCGCGGGCGCTCGTGCACCTGGGGAAGAACGACGAGGCCGTCCTGGCCCTGGAGGAACTGCGGCGGACGGCGCCGCAGTTCGAGGGGATGCCGGAGGCGCTTTTCCATCTGGGCCAGGCCCTCGCCGCCGCCGGTAAGGCGAAGGAGGCCGGCGACGCCTTCGACGAGATTCTCAAAAGCCACGGCGACCATTACCTGGCCTCCTGGGCGCGGGCGCGGCGGGGCGAGATGTTGTTGGTCCTGAAGCAGCCGGACGAGGCCGAAAAGGTCCTCGCGCCGCTGGTCGAGGAGTTCCTGACGGGCAAGGACGCCCCGAAGCGCCTCCAGGAGGAGCGGAAGCGTCTGGGGGAGGCGGCGCCTGCGGCCGCGACGACCTTTGATGCGCTCCTGGAGCGGGCCCACCTGAACCTGGGCCTGGCGCGCCTGGGGGCGGGACGCTTCGGCGAGGCCCGCGAATCGTTCGAGGAGTTTCTGGCGCTGGCGCCTAAGAGCGGCCTGGCGACGACGGCCCGGTTCCACCTGGCGCAGAGCCTGTACCAGGAGAGCCAGTTCGCCCGTGCGGCTGAAGTCTATGCGGAGGTCGCCGGAACCGATTCCCCCTTCGCCGGCGACGCGGCGTTCGAGCGGGCCCTGGCCCTCTACCAGGCCAAGAACTATAAGGACGCCGCCGGCGCGTTCGCGGACGCGGCCAAGCGTCTCGGCGATTCGGAGCGGGGCGCCAAAGCCCGCCTCTACGCGGGCATGTGTCTCTATCTGGCGGGGAACGCCCGCGAGGCCGTCGCATGCCTCCAGGAGCACCTCAACGCGAACGCGGACGACGCCGAGGCACGGTACTGGCTGGCCGCGGCGTATCTGAAGGAGAACAAGCCGGTCGAGGCCCGCGAGGCGTTCGACGAACTTTTGCGGCGCTCGCCGGATGGGCCGCGAGCGGCGGACGCGCGCGTCGGTCGGGCCGACGCCTTGCTAGCCGAGGGGAAGCCGGAGGAGGCGGCCCAGGCCTACCGCGACTTTGCCGGCAAGCACCCCGAGCACGCGGAGGTCGGGCGGGCCCTCTATGCCGCCGCCGCCGCTTTCCACAGGGCCGGACGCTTCGACGAATCGGATGCGGCCTGCAACGAGTTTCTCCAGAAGGCGGCCGGGGGCGACCTCGAAGCGCAGGTCCTGTTCGTGTCCGGCGAGAACCGGTTCCGCGTGAAGCGCTATGCCGACGCCGCCGAGCGGTTCCGCACGCTCCTGGAGAAACACGGCGACGCGGCGCAGGCGCCGGCGGGGCGGCTGCGGCTCGCGTGGATCCGCTATTTCGAGAAGAACATCGACGCGGCCATCGAGGAACTCGCGCGCCTCGACGCGAAAGCCGACCCCGCCGTCGTCGCGGAGGCGGCGTATCTGCGCGGCGTGTGCCTGTACGAGAAGGAATCCTACAAGCCGGCCGCCGAGGCCTTCGCGCGGTATCTGGAGAAGGAGGGCGAGAAGCCCCTGGCCGCCAGCGCGCTGGTGAAGCAGGCCCTCGCCCTTCGCCGGGCCGGCGATCCGCAGGCGGCGGAGCGGCTCAAGCAGTTCCTCGAGCAGTATGGTTCCAGCACCGACTGGCCGCAGGCCGCCTATGAACTGGCGGAACTGGAGCGCGGCGAGAAACGCTTCGACGAGGCGGCCGGCCATTACCGCGCCGTCGCCGACCGCTTCGCGGACCACGCGCTGGCGCCGTACGCCCTGTACAACCTCGGCGTGTGCGAGTTCGAGAAGGGGGCGTTCGGCGAGGCGGCCGAGGTGTTCGGCCGGGCGGCCGAAAAGTATCCCCAGGCCGACCTTGCGCCCCAGGCGATGTACCAGAAGGCCCTCGCGCTTCAGAAGGCGGACCGCGTTGCCGACGCGCGAGCGGCGTACCAGGCGATGGTGGAGAAGCACGGCGGGCACGACCTTGTGCCGTCGGCCCTGCTCGGGCTGGGCGTGTGCCTCGAGAAGGAGGAGAAGTTTGCGGAGGCGGCGGAGGCGTTCCGCAGACTTTTGGGCGCGTCGAAGGACGCCGCGGTCCGCGAACAGGCCGCCTACGAACTGGCCTGGTCCTTGCAGAAGGCGGGCAAGGAGAAGGAGGCCGCCGACGCCTACGAGCAACTGGTGCGCGACTTCCCAAAGAGCCGATTCGCCGCCGACGCCCACTTCCAGATGGCCGAGGCCAGATACCGGGATAAGAAGTATGCCGATGCGTCGCGTCTGTATGAAAAGGCCCTCGACGCAGCGGGCGACCGCCTGAAGGACAAGGTCCTCTATCGTCTCGGCTGGTGCCGATGGGCCGAAGAGAAGTTCGACCAGTCGGCGGCGCTGTTCGACCGCCTCGTCGCGGAAGCGCCGGGGAGCGATCTGGCGGCCGAGGCGCTGCTGCAGGCGGGCGAGGCGTACGCGCGCCTGGGCAAGATGCCCGAGGCGATTGAGCGCCTGGTGAAACTGGCGGACCCGAAGTACAAGGATTTCCCGCGTCTGGCGGACGCGCGGTTCCGCCTGGGCGAAGCGCAACTGGCGCTCGGGCGGGCCGAGGACGCCCTCGCCACCTTCACCGCCCTGGAGCAGGCGTCGCCCGACTATCCGGCGATGGCCGAGGTCCAGTTCGACCTCGGCAAGGCGCTCTACGACCTCAGGCGCCTCGACCAGGCGCGCGAGCGGTTCGAGCGGGCCGTCGCCGGGACCGATACCGAGACGGGCGCGAAGGCCCAGTTCTACGTCGGCGAGACTCTTCTGGCGGCCGGCGACGCGCGGCAGGCCCTGCGGGCGTACCTGCGGGTCGTCTCGCCCCTCTGGAGCGCCTACAAGGATTGGGCCGCCGCCGCGCAGTTCGAGATCGGCAAATGCTACCTCTCCCTCAACCAGCCGGCTGAGGCCCGTGGGGCGTTCCAGACGGTGCTTGAGAAGTACGGTGACACGAAGTGGGCCCAGCCCGCGCGCGAGCAACTGGCAAAAATGCCGGGCTGAGACCCCAACGGAAGGAGACCGGAACGATGACGTGGCGACTCTTGGCAGCACTCGGGTTGGGCTTGGCGTTCGTCGTGGCGGGCGCGGCAATGGTCCCGCAGATGGGCGCAGCGGAGGCGCCGCCCGATGCGGCGCCCGCACCGGAGGCGGTGCCGCCGGCCGGCGGACCTGCCGCCCAGGAGAAAGAAGAGAAGCCCCCGACGCTTTTTGAACTCCTGGAGCGCGGCGGGCCGGTCATGTATCCCATCTACCTCTGCTCGTTCCTGATGGTCGCTTTCGCCATCGAGCGGGCCCTCAGCCTGCGGCGGCGCAAGGTCCTCCCGCCCGCATTCGTTCTCGGCCTGCGGAGCCTGGTCGGCGTCCGGCCGCTCGACACCGACAAGATTCTCACGTACTGCCAGGCCCACCCGAGCCCCATCGCCCGCATTTTTCAGGCTGCCGTCCGGCGCCTCCATCGGCCGCTGCCGGAGATCGAAAAGACCATCGAGGACGCCGGCGCCAAGGAGGTGCGGCTGCTGAGGCGCAACACGCGGGTTCTGTCGAGCGTCGCGAGCGTCGCCCCCCTGCTGGGGCTCCTGGGGACGGTCTTAGGGATGATTAGCGCGTTTAAAGATATCAGCATGGGCGAGGCGCTCGGCAAGGCGGACATCCTGGCCTCCGGCATCTACGAGGCTCTGGTCACCACGGCCGCGGGCCTCTCCGTCGCCATCCCCAGCCTGGTCTTTTACCTTTTCTTCACCGCCCGCATCGACAAACTCGTCGGCGAGATGGACGACCTCACGATGGAATTCGTGGAGACCGTGGCCGACGACGGCCGAGAAGCCGGAGCCTGAACCATGCGACTCGATCGCACCGCCGAGCAGCACGAGCGCGTCGAACTGAACCTGACGCCGATGATTGACGTCGTCTTCAACCTCATCATCTTCTTCATGGTCGCCACCAAGTTCGCCGAAATCGAACGCGACATGCTCGTCAATCCGCCCGCGGCCCAGCACGCCCAGCCCGTCACCGCCGTGCCGAGGGAACTTATCGTCAACGTCACCGACGACGGCCGGTTCGTCATTGCCGGCGTCGAATACACGCCCGAGGACCTCGATCGCCTCATCGCCCGCGCCGTTGCCGAGAACCCCGACCAGTCGGTCGTCGTCCGCGGCGACAAGCGCGTCGTCCTCCAACTGCCCGTCAACGTCCTGAGCCTGTGCGAGAAGTACGGCGTCAAACGCAAGTTCCTGACCACCGTCCAGCCCGGACCCTAGGAACACACGATGCCGCCGTCTGCGCCAATTCGCCTCTGGCTCCGCCGCGGCCTGTGGCTCCTGGCAGCCCTGACGCTTGGGGGCGGACTGGTCGCCTTCGTCCTCTGGCCCCGGCAGGAGGTGTTCTATACGGACGGCTCGCAGACCTGGCCGGCCGACGCCGACCTCGCCCTCCGCTCCGTACTCTGGGACAAGGGCGAGTCGGTCCCTCTCGGCCCGGTGCCGGGCGAACCCGCCGTGCCCGAACAAGACTACGACCCCTGCCTCTCGGCCGACGGCCAGGAACTTTACTTCACCCGCGGCCGGGCCGGCCGGAACGCCGACATCCTCGTCGCCTGCCGCACCCCCGACGGTTGGTCCGACCCCGAGCCCATCGGCGAGATCAACACCGACGCCGACGAGATCGGACCCGCCCTCGCCCCCGACTCCGCCACCCTCTACTTCTTCTCGAACCGCGAGGGAGGCGAAGGCGGCTACGACCTCTACGTCTCGCGCCACGACGGCACGCGATGGTCCAGGCCCGAGAACCTCGGGCCACGCGTCAACTCTCCGTTCAACGAGTACGACCCCTGCGTGACGCCGGACGGCCTGGCACTCGTTTTCGCCTCGAACCGCCCGACAGCCGAGGACGAGCGGCCGCCCGAAGGCGCCTGGCCCGCCACGCTGCGCGAACAGACGCGCCTGTATGACTACGACCTCTACGCCCTCGACCTGGAGGAACCCGCCGCCGAGCCCCGGCGCCTCGACGCCGTCAGCGGGCCCTCGAACGACGGCCAGCCCGCCGTCAGCCCGGACGGCCGGTGGCTCTACTTCGCCTCCGACCGCACCGGCGGCCGGGGCGGATTCGACCTCTGGCGCGCCCGCATCACTCCCGGCGCGCCGGGACCGCCCCTCGGCGCCCTCCTCCCGCCCGAAAACGTCGGCGCCCCTGTCAACACCCGCGCCAACGAACTCGACCCCGCCGTCGCCCTCGAAGGCTTCGGCCTGTACTTTTCCTCCGACCGCGCCGAGCCCAACGTCTATCACGTTTACTACACCCGCAGCCACGAGGTGTACCCGATCGTGCGGACGCGCAGACTCGCGCTCGGGCCCATCATCGCGCGCCTCTCCTGGCCGCTGCTTGGGCTGCTACTGGCCCTCGCGGGGCTGGCCCTCGCGATCCTCGCGCTGGCGAAACTCCGCAAGCGGCCCGGCCTGCTGGCGAGCGCCATGATCGCCTCGCTGCTGCTGCATCTGGTGGCCTTGAGCCTTTTTACGCTCTGGAGACTTTCGGTAGGCGTTTATGAACTCGCGCACCACCAGGAGCGGTTTGAGGTCGCCGTCAGCATCCCCGGCCTGGCGGAAAGCGAACTGTCGGCCGAACTGCGGGCGGCGCTGACGGACCTGGCGCGCGTGGACACGGCGCGCTTTGCCCTCGAAAAGCGCGAGACCCTTGCCGTCCCCGCCAAGCCGACCGTCCGCGAACCCGAAATCGCCGTCGCCACGCCCGCTCCGGCGCCGCCCGACCTGGCGGTCGCCCTTCCCAAAGAGCGGCCGGAGGAAATCACGGAGCCCCTCCGACCCGAGACCGCGCCTGCGCCGGTCCCGGACCTTGAGCCTCCGGAACCGGTTGAAATCATGCAGATGCGCGAGGCCCGCCCCGCTCCGGCGCCCGAGCCCGTGCCGATGACGCCCGTGGCGCTTGTCCCGCGCGAGGAACCGGCTCCTGTGCCGGAAGCGCCCGCCCCGCCGCCGACCGCTGCCCCCGCGCCGCTCGAGCCTGCCCTATCCACCTCCGTCAAGCCGACCATCGAGGCCCGGACGCCCGCGCCGCCGACGCCGACTTTTCCGCCGGAGGCCCCGTCGCCCGTCGCCTTGGAATCGCCCGCGGTCCTGGACGTGGCGCCCGCGCCGAGCGACCTTCTGGTCCGTTCCGTCCGTCCGTCCGAGGCGCCCGCCGAGGCGGTCAGCGTCCGTCCGCTGGCGGCCTCGCGTCCGGAGGCGCCTGCGCAGCATCCTGCGGAGGCGCTCGAACCGGTCGCGACCGTCGGCGCCCCCGCGCCGGCTGCGCCGGCCGTCGGGCCCGCCGTCGAAACGCCCTCGGCCGCCCTCGCGCCCGCGGCGTCACCGGCCGCACCCGAGGCCGCCATCGCCGAAACCCCCGCTCTGGCCGCGGCTCCCGTCGCCGAGGCTGAGGTCCTCGACGTTCTGCCGGCCCCTTCGTCGGCGGTCGCCCCGCGCGAGGGTCCCGGCGCGCCGGGATCGCCCGCGCCCGCCGCCGAGGTCGAGCCGCCCCAGCGGGCGCTCGTGGGCGTGGGTCGCCCCGAGGAAAGCGTCGCCCTCACCGCCGCGCCCGCCGTCGAGGGACCGCGAGCGGCCGAAGAGACGCGCCTACCGGAATCCGCCGTCGGCTCCAAGGTCGTCGAAGCGCCGCTCGTTGCGGCCGCGCCTCCCGCCGCGAGAATCCTCGACGTGCCGATGGCAGCGCTCGTCGCCCGCACCGCGGTTGCGCCTCCCGCGGCCGAAATCAGCCCTCCGGACGCGGGCAAGCCCGCGGGCGCTCCCGAAGCGCGCGAGCCCCGCGCTGCCGCCGCCCCGGCCGAGGTCGTTCCGCTCGCCGCCCTCGCCCCCGTCCGGGCGCCCGCCGCCGAGACGCCCGCGCCGCTGGCGGCCCTGGCGGTCCCAGCGGTGGGGCCGGCAGCCGTGCCGCCCGAGCCGGCGCCCGAGACGCCGCTCCCGAGCGCCGCCGCCCCGGGGCCGGCTGTCGCGGCGCCGGTGCTCGGCAAGTCGGTCCGCGTGGCGGCGCTCCCGCCGCCCGCGCCCCTCCAGGCCGACGTCTCGCCGCCGCCCGAGCCGCTCCCCCTGAAGGAAATCTATACGTTGCGCACACAACCCGAGCGCGAGAGGAGAATCGAGAAATTGGGCGGCACGCCGGAAACCGAGGAGGCCGTCCGGCTGGCCCTCGTCTGGTTCGTCCGCCACCAGAGCCCCGACGGCCGATGGGCCGTCCGCGACTTCATGCAGAACTATGAAGAGAAGGGCTTGCGGTCGGACGGCGGTGGCGAACGCGAACGCCAGAATGTCGGCGTCACGGGACTGGCGGCCCTGGCGTTCCTCGGCGCGGGGCACACCCACATTGCGCCACGCGGAAGCGACCGCACGAGCGAACACGCCGGCACCGTCGCCAAGGCTCTCGACTGGCTCCTGGCCGGACAGCAAGAGGACGGCGACCTGCGCCAGGGCGGACAGATGTACGACCACGCCCTCGCCACCATGGTCCTCGCCGAATCCTACACCATGACGGGCGACCCTCGCCTTGTCGAGCCCGTCCGCAAGGCCGTCCAGTTCATCCTGGACGCCCAGAATCCCGACCTGGGGTGGCGCTACGAGCCGCGAGCCTCCAACGACACGAGCGTCGTGGGGTGGCAGATCATGGCCCTGAAGAGCGCCGAGATCGCCGGCTTCGAGGTGCCGATGAAAGCGTACCGCGGCGCGGCCAACTGGCTCGACCAGGTCCGCAAGGGCAATCGCGGCGGTCTGTATGAGTACCAGCCCGGAAGCGGGCCGAGTCCCGCCATGACCGCCGAGGGACTCTTCATCGAACAGTACATCCAGTTCGAGCCCGGCTCGCCCCGCACTGCCGAGTCCGTCGAGTATATGCTCCAGCACACCCCCGCCTGGGTCCCCCAGAATCAGGAGCAGACGAATCTCTATTACTGGTACTATGCGACGCTCGCGCTGCATAACCTCGGCGGGAAGGAGTGGGACGAGTGGAACCGGCAGATTCGCGAGTGCCTCGTCCAGGCCCAGCGCAAGGACGGCCCGTTCGCCGGAAGTTGGGACCCCCGGACGCGGTGGGGGAGTTACGGCGGGCGGGTCTATTCCACCGCCATGGCCGCACTCACCCTTGAGGTCTATTACCGCTACCTGCCCTTCTACAACCTCTCGCTCGGCGAGTCCGGTGAGCGCGCAGCGAAGTAAGGAACCCGCCGAAACCGGTCGTGGCGACAGGGTCCGAAGCCGCGCCGGCCGTCGCTCCGTTTTTCTCTGCCCTGCCGCGGGCGTGGCCGATAGAATCCTCCGGGAGACTCCTTGAGGCGCCGACCCGATGCGTCCGGCCACGCCGATGCAATATGCCGCCTGCCTCGCCGCCGCGGCGGCGCTCGCCTTTCCCTGCCTCGCCGTCGGCGGCGAGACGCCCGCCGAGGCCGGTGGCGAGCGCCTCTTCAGCCAGTGGCTCAGCCTCTACGTCGCCGGCCAAAAGGTCGGCTACGAGACCCTCAGCGTCTATCGCCTGCCGCCCGCCTCGGCGGCCTCGCCCGGCGAGGCCGACGGGCCCGCCGCCGGCGGATCACCCGGATACCGATTCACGGCCAACACGTTCCTGAAGACCCGCGCCGACGCCCCGGACGCCCGCTACGTTAAGACCATCGAGGCGGTGGTGGACGCGGACGGCCGGCCGAGGTCCCTCGATTGCCGCGTCGCTCTGGAGCGGCGTTCGTGGCACGTGACGGGCGAGCGCCGCGGCGAGCGGTTCGCCCTCCGCCGCTCTGTCGGCGCGGAGACCGCCACGGCCGACGTCGCGCTCCAGGAGGGCCTGACGTTCCGCACCTGGACCGTCCCCGCGACGTTCCTTGGCAAAGCGGAACGGGGGGGCACGGCCCGATGGATGGTCCTCGACGAGAGTCTTGGGGCCGTCCTCCCCGAGCCAGCCCTCGTCCGCATCCTCGGCCCGCAAACCGTCCCGACGAGCCTGCGCGAATCGCTGAGCGGCACGGCAATGGTTGAAGTCCAGGGCGCCGAGGTCATCGCGCACCTGGTGGACGGCCGGGGGCGCCGGCTGCGGAGCGTCTGGCAATCGGCGCCCCTCGTCGCCGAGGGCGCCAGTTTCTCGGAGGCCCGGCGCCTCGATGCACCCGACGGGCCCCGCGGGCCCGACATCCCCGGTCTGGAAGCCGGACGCTACGCCAACTCGCGCATGGGCTATTCCCTCTACGTGCCGCCTTATCCTTTCGTCGCCGCCGTCCTGGCCGACGCAGGGACCGTCTCCGTGGCCGACCTGACGGACGGCTCGTCGGTCACGCTCCAGCCGGCGATGGACCCGCGCCTGGCCAGCATGCACGCGGCGGCGGAGGACCTGCTGGGCCTGGCCGACCTCGTCCACCAGCAATGGGCCGCTCGCTTCGACGCCTGCGACGCCGGGCCCCCGCAGGCAACGCAACTCGGCGGCCGGCCGGCACGCGCCGTCGAGGGCACGGCCCGGCTCGGCTGCACCACGCTCCACTTCCGCAACGTGTTCGTCGTCGGCGAGGGATTCGCCTATCTCGTCAGCGCCGTCTCGCCCGACCGGCCGCTCCAGGAGAAACGCATCCTGACGGACGGCATCGTCAAATCGCTCCGCCTCGAACCGCCCGCCGGACGCCTCCCCATCCGGACGAGCGGAAACCGGCTCGCCATCCCGTACTACGGCATCGAACTGGAGCGGCCAAGCGATGCCTGGAAGATCCCTCGGCACCTGGGCGGACCGGAGACGCTCCTGGAACTGGTGCGCGAGGACCGGGCGGGGGCGGCGGTGCTCCGCGTGCTGGCGCCGAGGGCGGGTGAGTCGTTCGCCGACTTCGCCGCCGACCGCGCCGGGCGCGCCGCCGAGACCTTCGGCATCGCGAAACCCGAGCCCCAGCCCGCGCTCCTCGCCGGGCGCGACGCCCTCCAGTTCTCCTACGAGGGCAACCTCCTGGCCGGCCGGGCCGCCGAGGGACGCGCCGTCTATGTGCCGCTCGCTTCGCAGGTGCTGGAACTGGTGCTCATCGGGCAGAAAGGCGACGCCGGCGCCCGGGCGGACCTGGACCACATCCGCGAGAGCCTGCGCATCGCCGCAGCCCCCGAACCGAAAGACCAGACCCCGCCGCCCCCGCCGCGCGGAGAGGACGCGCCGTGAAGGTTGCGCGGCTCCATCCGTGGGACCTCTCTACCGCCGAGGCGGCGGCGGTGCAGACCCGCCTCGCGGCCGAAGTCCGACAGGGGCCGGCCCTCGGGCGGGTGGACGTTGTGGCCGGGGCGGATGTCTCGGGCGGGCGGCGCGGCGAAACAATCGCCGCCGCCGTCGTCGTCATGCGCATGGGCACGTTCGAGGTCCTCGAGGTCTCCCGTACCGCGATGCGAGCCACGTGGCCTTACGTCCCTGGGTTCTTAAGTTTCCGCGAGGCCCCGGTCGTTCTGGAGGCGTTCCGCTGCCTGAAGGTCCGGCCGGACCTGGTGATTTGCGACGGCCAGGGTCGGGCGCATCCGCGGAGGCTGGGCCTGGCGTCCCACGTGGGTCTCGCCCTCGCTGTGCCGACGGTCGGCTGCGCGAAGAGCAGGCTCATCGGCGAGGTGCGGCGTGAGCCTCCGCGCCGTCGCGGCGGGCGGGCGCCCCTCGTGGACGGGCGCGAGCGGATCGGGACGATCCTGCGGACGCGGACGGGGGTGAAACCGGTGTTCGTAAGCGTCGGCCACGCGATAGATTTGGCGAGCGCGGAGCGATGGGTTCTGGCCGCCTCGCCGCGGTTCCGCCTGGCGGAACCGATCCGCGAGGCCCACCGCCTGGTTTCTGCGTCGGGGCGGATTGACGGCGGGGGCGAAAATCGCTATATTTGAGGGGTAAACCCGGAATCCAGGGGCAAGCGACATGGCCAAAGGCAAGTCCAAAGTCCAAAGTCCAAGGTCCAAAAAGGCCAAAAAAGCGGCCGCGAAGCCGCGGAAAGCGGCGCCTGAGCCGAAGCCGAAAAAGCAGGCGGCCGAGGGGGCGCCCGGCGGCGGGGTCACGGCGTTGCCCGCTTCCGCCGCCGCCCTGCGGGCTATGGCGGACAGGTCCGCGGCCGACTCACAAGGGACGGCGGGCGAGTATCGGGCGGACTCCATCAAGGTGATGAAGGGCCTGGAGGCGGTGCGCAAAAGGCCGGACATGTACATCGGCGACCGGCACCAGAGGGGCCTGCATCACCTGGTGAACGAGGTGGTGGACAACTCGATTGACGAGGCGATGGCGGGGTACTGCGACCGGATCGTGGTGACGGTGCATGCGGACGGGTCGGTGTCGGTGGCGGACAACGGGCGCGGGATTCCGGTGGACGTGCACAAGGACGAGAAGAAACCGGGCGTCGAGGTCGCATTGACGATTCTCCATGCGGGCGGCAAGTTTGACCATGCGAGTTACAAGGTGTCGGGAGGGCTGCACGGGGTGGGGGTGTCGGTGGTGAATGCGCTGTCGGAGTGGCTGCGGGCGGAGGTGCGGCGCGACGGGGCGGTCTGGCGGATGGGCTTTGCGCGGGGCAAGACGACCGAGCCCCTCAAAAAGGTCGGAAAGGCGGCGAAGAGCGGAACGACGATCACCTTCAAGCCCGACCGCGAGATCTTCGAGGACCCGACGTTCAAGTTCGAGATTCTGGAGGGCCGGCTGAGGGAGTTGGCGTTTCTCAACGAGGGCGTGACGATGCGCCTGGTGGACGAGCGCGACGCTCGCGAGGCGGAGTTCCGCTACAAAGACGGCATCCGGGCGTTCATCAAGCACCTGAACGCCGACAAGGGCACGGTGCACCGCGACGTGGTTTATTACCGGCAGAGCGACGAGGCGACGGGCGGCGAGGTGGAGGTGGCGATCCAGTATAACGACGGGTACGCCGAGAACATCCTCTCGTTTGCGAATAACATCTGCACCATCGAGGGGGGAACGCATCTGTCGGCGTTCAAGTCGGCCGTGACGCGCACGCTGAACTTTTACGCGAAGAAGCAGGGCCTCCTGAAGGGCGAGACGCCGCCGTCGGGCGACGACCTGCGGGAGGGGATGACGGCGGTGCTGTCGGTGCGCGTGCGCGACCCGCAGTTTGAGGGGCAGACGAAGACGAAACTCTCGAACAGCGAGGTGGGGACCTTCGTCGAGACAGTGACGAACGAGATGCTGGGGCAGTACCTGGAGGAGAATCCGCCGACGGCCAAGAAGATCATCCTGAAGGCCGTGCAGGCGATGACGGCGCGGGAGGCGGCCCGCAAGGCGCGGGACCTGGTGCGGCGGAAGGGGGCGCTGGCGTCGGGCAACCTGCCGGGCAAACTGGCCGACTGTGCGGAGCGCGACCCGGCGCTGTCGGAGGTGTTCCTGGTGGAGGGGGATTCGGCCGGAGGGAGCGCCAAACAGGGGCGCGACCGGCGGACGCAGGCGATCCTGCCGCTGCGGGGCAAAATCCTGAACGTCGAGAAGGCGCGGATTGACAAGATGCTGGCCCACGAGGAGATCGCGACCATCATCTCCGCCCTGGGGACGGGCATCGGAACGGACGAGTTCCAGATAGGCAACGCGCGGTACCACAAGGTCATCATCATGACGGACGCGGACGTGGACGGGAGCCACATCCGGACGCTGCTGTTGACGTTTTTCTACCGGCACATGAAGCCGCTGGTTGACCAGGGGTATCTGTACGTGGCGCAGCCGCCGCTCTATCGCGTGCGGCGTAAGGGGCGGGAGCAGTACGTCAAGAGCGATCGGGAGATGAAGATGACGCTCTTGCGGATCGGGGTGGACGGGACGACGTTGGTCCTTCAGCCGCCGCCGAAGAGCCGAAAGCGGCCCGAGGAAATCACCGGGGCGAAACTGCAGGAACTGGTGCTGGTGCTGTCGGAGGTGGAGGACCTGGTGCGGTCGCTGAAGCGCCGGGGGATCGGGTGGGAGGAATTCCTGTCGCGCCGGGTGAAGAGCGGGGAGTTCCCGACGTGGGCGGTCCGGCTGCCGGAGGGGCTCGAACTGTTCCATTCGGAGGTGGAAGCGGCAAAGGCGATTGCCAAAGCAACGTCCAAAGTCCAAGGCTTGCCCGCCGTAGTCCCACAAGGGACGAAGGCGGGTCCAAAGTCCAAAAAAGCAATGCCAAAAGACGCGAAGGGCAAGGCGGAGGCCGAGGCGGCGGAGGCCGTCCCCGAAGAGCCTGAGCCGGAAGAACTGTTCGGCGTGAAGGAACTGAACAAACTGGCGCGGAAACTTTCGGCGCGCGGGCTCGACATCGCCGACTGGCACGTGGAGGTGGACCAGCCGCTCGGCGGCGAAAAACCGTACACGAAGTTCGCCATCACCAGCGACGCCGAGGTGCTCGACGTGCCGGGCGTCTCCGATATTCTGTCGGCCATTCGTCGCCTGGGACAGAAAGGCATGGACATCCAACGCTTCAAGGGCCTGGGCGAGATGAACGCCGAACAGTTGTGGGAAACGACGATGGACCCCGGTCGGCGGACGTTGAAGCAGGTGCTGGTGGAGGACGCCGCCGAGGCCGAACACATCTTCAGCGTCCTGATGGGCGAGGCGGTTGAGCCCAGGCGCCAGTTCATCGAGGCGCACGCGCTGGAAGTGCGAAACCTTGACGTCTAGGACGTCGAGGTTTCGCATCCTGAGCGAGTCCCGACGAGTCGGGATGAGTCGAAGGATCTGGAATCTCGACGTCTGAGGCCCTCCGGATTCCTCCTCCTGAGCGAGTCTCGAGCGGGGCGCGGCCCCCAGGGCGAAGAAGCGGCGTTTTGCTGCGGCGCCCCCGGCGCCGGCCCCGGCAAGTGGGGGTGGACAGGCGGCGGGATTTGGACTATGATATGGGACCGACCTTGGCGAGGGAGGCGCAAGGGAAGATGAGCCAGGCCGTGGCCGTCGCCGTTCAGCCCGAGAGCCACCGGGCGCTGGACTCCAGCGTCCTGGTGCTGAACCGCCTGTTCATGGCGGTGCGGGTGATCCGCGCGCGCCATGCCTTCGTCCTCTTGTGGAAAGAGGCGGCCGAGGTCGTCTCCGTGGAGGACGAGTCGTACGACTGCTACGACTTTCCGACGTGGGCCCAGGTATCCGAGTACCGTCGGCGGTTCCAGCCCGCGCTGCATCAGGAATGGATTCGGACGGTGCGGTTCGACCTGGCGGTGCCGCGCGTCATCCGCCTGCTGCGCTACGACCGTGTGCCGAAAACGCGCGTGCGATTGAACCGGCGGAACCTCTTTGCGCGCGACTCCAATCGGTGCCAGTACTGCGGCCGGCGGTTCCGCACGTCGGAACTCTCGATTGACCATGTCATCCCGCGGAGCCGGGGCGGCCACACCGTCTGGCCGAACGTCGTCTGTGCGTGCCTGGAGTGCAACGTCCGCAAGGGCGGCCGGACGCCCGAGGAGGCCGGACTGCACCTGGTGCGCGAGCCGAAGGCCCCGCGATTCAGCCCCGTCATCACCCTGCACGCGCGCGACCCGAAATACCGGTCGTGGCAGCAGTTCCTCGATGCGGCATACTGGCATGTCGAACTGAAAGACTGACCGCGCCGGTTCCGGCGGCGGCCCCCCGAGGCAGGTTATCGGACGTTCCGGACCGCCTCCCCAAGCGGACCGCGCGGTCGACAAGGCCGGTCCCAACCCGGCGAAACGGCGGTTTTCGGGCCTGTAACGGCCGTGAGGCCGACCGCAGGCGGAAAAACCCCCTCCCCGATTTGCATTTCGGCGATTCCGGTGTATAATGGTACGGCTTCGGGGCAAGGGCCCCACAGCCAATATGCACCCGGGGAAAGCGGGCTACGACACGCCCTCATACGTTCCAGGACCGTGCGCCGTGGGTGGTTTGGAGTGCCGCCCAAGGGCAACCGTTCGTAGTTCCCCGCGACCCCCCTAAGATGTGGGGTACGGGTATGATGCGAAAGTGGCTTGGGTCGAGCGGTCTGGCGGTCCTTGTGGTTCTTTCGGCAAGCGGCCTATGCGCGGGCGCGGCTCTTTATGTCCCGGAGCAGCCGGACGCCGGCCTGTCGGTCCTCGTGACCGATGCGGCCGGCATGCAGACGGGCTCCGAGGAGTTGCTGGAGCAGTTTCTCGGATCGCCCGCTGCGTCTCGCCGGTCGGTCTGGACCGCCGTGGCCGGCGACGTGCTCCCGTCCGCGGCCGCGCCCGGCGGCGGGCCTGCCCCTCGACTGGTGATCCTGGGGGCCCCGGCCGACTTCGCCGCACCCCCGACGCTGGCGACCCTGGTTTATCCTGAGGTGACGGGCCTGGCCGGTTCGGGGTCCGACGAACGGTCGGTGCCTTTCAAGGGCGCTTCCCTGCTGGCTCTCGGTCCGGGCGGGTTCGGGTGCACGATGCTCGGCAAGCCGGATGGAGCGACCGAGAACTGGGTGCTGGCGAGCGAGACGGCCATCAGTTACATCCGCCCTCACGTCAACGTCCAGATGATGCTCTCGATGGAATTGCCGATCGGCGCCGTCGCGGGTGAATTCGAAGGGCCGGGCCTCGGCACACAAGCCTGCCTGAATGTGGACCACCGCACACGGGTGAACTCCGACGACGTCGGGTCGGCGTCGGACCGCTTCGGGCGGCGCCCGGCGCCGGACGGGGCCGACCAGGAGCCGCAGATCGCCTTGGCCGCCGGCCTGGACCTTGGCTTGCTCCCGACCTTCCTCGCCCAGATGGGGATGAACGTTTCCGTCGTGGCCTCGCGGGGACAGGAAACCGGCAACGTGAGGCTCGCGCTGGTCGGGACGGCTGAGTTGCCCGTGGATTGGGTCCCGCGTGAGCGGCCGGTGGACCATCCGCGCGGTCTGGGCGTCCGCCCGTGGATTCTCAGCAGCAGTCCGTACGGCTTCGGGGGCGGCGGCATCGCCGACCAGGAGTTCCCCGGTGTCGAGGGCGGCGGTGGAGGCGGCGGAGGCGGCGGGGGCGGCGGAGGCGGGGGTCCCATCCCCATCGTCCCGGTGGTCCCGGAACCCGCGACGGTCGTCCTCGTGGGCGCGGGCGCCTTGGTGTCGCTCCTGGCCCGGCGCCGGCGCTAGAGCCTTCGGTCCGGCCTTTCCTATCCCCAGCGGTTCTGCAGGGAATCTGCGCAGCGAAATCTTCCACCCGGCCGGGACACATGCTAGAATAAGAAAGGCGCCCGGCGCATAGAATCGGGCCCCGCCCGAATCCCGGCTGAGCCGGGACCGAGCGAGGCCCTTGCGCTGGGATGGGCCTATGTTGGAATCGGGGTCATGCTAACCTGGGCGCCGGCGCGGTCAAGCAAATTTTTCGGTGGATTTTCCGTCGGCGAACCGTTGAATCAGATGCGGCCGGACCGATACAGCCCTGAAGAAGGAGACGCGGCATGACCCGCATTCCGGAAGGGAAAACCCTCGGGAAGGAACTGCCCCGCCCCGTCGCCGTGACGCGGATCCTCTGGCTCTTTGCCGTCGCCGCCTGGGCCGGGGGGCTGGTGGCGCTCGGCACGGCGGTCATCGAGGGGGCCGGCGGTCGGCTGGCGCTGCGGGAACTGCTGATAGCGACCGGCGTCTTCGTCGGCTGCGCCGTCCTCGGCGTCCTGCCCATGAGCCTGGCGCTCCTGCTGAAGTACGCCTTCAGCGCCTCGGTCAGCGCCAAACTGATGGAGCGGGCGCTTCGCAACGTCCAGCAGAAGGGCGAAGGCCCCCAGGCGCCGGCCGAACTCCAGACCGCCAGCCACGAGGAAGTCGTCAGCCTCCTGTCGGAAATCATGGAGAACACGCTCCTCGATGAGCCGGACAAGGCGGCGAAGCGGCAACTGGCGAAGAGACATCGCCGGCAGGCCCTCCGCCGCGAGATCGAGGCCCTCATCAACGCCGCTAAGTACCGCGAGGCCAAGGAACGCCTGGAAGAGTTCCGCGTCCGCTACGCCGACAGCGATCAGACCGCCGCACTCGAAGCGCGCTTCTCCGAGGCCCTCCGCCAGCACGAACAGTCCGAAATCGCCGCCGTCACCGACCAGATCCACCGCTTCACCGGCCTCGGGTTGTGGGAACGGGCCATGGAACTGGCGCGCGGCCTGGCCGAACAGTATCCCGAAAACCCCGACGCCACGCGCCTCCCTGAAACGGTCTGTCTCGAACAGGAAGGCAACCAGCGCCAGGAACAGCAGCGCCTGTATCGGGAGATCGAGCACCTGGCCGCCCGGCACCACTGGCGCCAGGCGCTGCGCGTAGCCGAATCGCTCCTCCAGAAACATCCCGACAGTCCGGAGGCCCACGCTCTCGCTTCGCAGGTGGAGGAGTTGCGGCGGAACGCTGCCGTCATGGAACGCCGAGAGTGGGAAACCCGCATCGCCGAGCACGTCCAGACCGGACGCCATCGCGAGGCCTACAATCTGGCCGTCGAGTTGATGGAGAAGTACCCCGATTCGCCCCAGGCCCAGACGATCCGCGATTGCCTGGACCAACTGAAGGCCCGGGCGGGCGTCACAGACTAGCGGCGGCCGTCACGAGGCGCCGGCGTCTCGGCCGGCGGCACGGGGTCGTAGCCGCCGCGCGCCAGCGGCTGGCACCGCAGCACCCGCCACGCCGCTCCCTTCACCTCGCTGCTCCTTCCGTTCCGGATTCGCCGCCCGCGCGCTCGAGCGCCCGGCGGATGGCCTCCGGCACGAGGGCCCCGATCCTCCGGCGGACCTCGTCCAGCGTGTAGTCGCGACCGACGGCCACAAGGACCACGTCGTAGCCGGCGGGCCAATCAGCCCGGGCCCGGCGGAACGCCTCGCGCAAAAGACGCTTCGTGCGGTTGCGCGCGACCGCTTTGCCGCACCGCTTCCCCACCGACACGCCGAGCCGCGTCACGTCGCCCCCGTTCGGCCGGGCATAGGCCACGATCCGTCCGTCGCCGGCGCGGGCGCGTGCGGCATAGACGGCACGGAACTGGCCGGTAGCCAGAAGCCGCTCGCGGCGCCTTAGCGTCGCTCGGCCTGTCGGCGAGGCGCTCATTCGGCATCCCCGTCTTCGGAGTCCTTGTCGGCAGGCTTCAAGGGAATCCGCCGACCGGCCTCCGTCCAGGCGTCGCTGGTGTCGCTCGGTTCGTGGGTCATGGGGTGAAGCAGGCGCCGCCTCAAGACCGCCACCAGCAACCCTACAAGGACCAGCACAGTCACCAGCGAGAGCCACCACACCCAGCCCTCGCCGCGAGGCGAGATCGCCAGGAAAGTCTCGGCGGCGCTTTTCACGATTCGGTCTCCTCTCCGCCCGGCCGGCGCGTCTCGGCGGCGCCGCCCTCGGCGTCGCCTCGCTCGGAAATGTCCTCGATGTTGATATCGGCGGCCGGCCTGGGACGGTCCTGCGGCCAGAGACGGTCCCAGACGTCCGGCCCGAGTTCCCGTTCGACGATTTCGACGAGGGTGGACAGGTCGCGCCGCATCTGCTCGAACTGCTCCCTCAGTTGGAGGACGGCGGCGACGCCCGGAAGGTTGACGCCCAGGTCCCGGTGCAGCGTGACGATGGTCCAGAGCCGGCGCATCTGGGCCCGGCTGAAGGTCATCGCGTCCCCCGTGCCGCCCTCCGACGCCACCAGGCCTTCCTCCACATACGTCTCGATGTCGGCCGCGCCGACGCCCAGGGTCTCGGCCGCCTGCTGGACCGTGTAGGTTTTCGGCTCGCTCTGCGGGCTCATGAGTCGCTCCCCGTCATTCGCCGGGTTTCTCGCCGGCCGACTCTTCGGCGTCGGCCCAGGCCAGTCCGCGGCGCGGACCCGGTCCCTCGGCCTTGCGCAGTTCCTCGAACAGGCGCTTCTGGCGCTCGTCGAGTTGCCTGGGCGGCACGACGCGGATGACGCAGTACTGGTCCCCCGGGGTGCCGCCCTTCGGACCGGCGAGGCCCTGGCCCCTCAGCCTCAGCCGCGCACCCCCCGACGTCCCGGGCGGGATGCGGACCCGAGTCCGGCCGTGGACGGTCGGCACCTCGACGGTCGCTCCGAGTGCGGCCTCGGCCACCGAGATGGGAACGTCCATGATGATGTCGCGGTCCTCGCGGCGGAAGTACGCGTGAGGCTTGACGCGAACCTTCAGGTACAGGTCGCCCGCCGGCGCCCCGCCCGCGCCCGGCGCCCCTTTGCCTCGAAGCCGGATCCGCTGGCCGTCACGCACGCCGGGCGGAACCTTGACCTCCAGGCGCTCGCGCCGGGCCCGGCCGTCGCCCGTCGGACGCTCCAGCATCACCGTCGTCCGCACGCCATGCACCGCCTGCTCAAAGGGCAGTTCGATTTCGCTCTCCAGGTCGGGACCGTGAACGGCGGCCCGGCGGGCGCCCGTCCCCCCGCGCCGCCCGCCGAGGCGGCTGAAGAGTTCCTGGAAGAGGCTCTCGGCCTGGCCGCCGGACCCCGCGAACGCCTCGAACGCCACATCGTCGAACCCCGGCTCGCCGGGGCCCCCCGTCCACGTGTGGCGGAATCCTGAAGGGCCGGCGCCGGTGGCGGCCCCCATGCGGACGCCCTCCCGGCCGAACCGGTCGTAGGCTTTGCGCTTCTCGGCGTCCGAAAGGACCTCGTACGCCTCGCCCAGTCCCTTAAACTTGCGCTCCGCCTCCGGGTCGCCCGGGTTCAGGTCCGGATGGTATTTGCGCGCGAGCCTCCGATAGGCCTTGCGGATGTCTTCCTGGCTGGCGCCGCGCCCGACGCCGAGCACCTCATAATAGTCGTGTTCGGCCATGACCTCACCGCCCGGAAGAAAGGCTTATGCGTACGATTATAGGTCTGCCAGCCGCGCCTGGCAACGCTGCGCGCCGCCTCCCCGCCCCGTTTCATCCGGCGCTCGGTGCCGAAACGTGCGTGCGCCACAGGTCCACGACGCGCCCGACCAGTTCCTCGGCCGGGGTTCCCGGGCCGGCATCGAGCCAGACGAGCCCCTCGAACCGCTTGAGCCATTTCATCTGGGCCCGCGCAAACTGACGCGTGTGGAGGATGGTCGCCTCGACCGCTTCCTCCCAGGTCAATCGGCCGGCCAGGTGGTCGAGCATCTCCGCGTAGCCGAGCGCCTGCCTTGCGCTGAGCGCAAGGCCCCCCGGCCTGGCGGCCAGTCGGCGGACCTCCTCCAGGAACCCCGCCTCCACCATCCGGCGGACGCGCGCCTCGATCCGCCGGTCCAGGTCCTGAGGCGACCGCCGGACGGCCACGAGGAGGGGGCGGTAACGTTCGCGCCGGCTGCCCCACTGCGTCTGAAGGGCCGAGATGGGCGACCCGGTCAGTTCCCGGACCTCCAGCGCCCGGATGATGCGCCGCAAATCGTTCGGATGGATTCGCGCGGCCGCTTCGGGGTCCAGGCGGGCGAGACGCGCGTGGAGGGCGGGTGCGCCTTGCGCCTCGGCCTCGGCCGTAAGATGCGCGCGGACCGCTGCGTCGGCCGCGGGACCCTCAAAGAGGCCCTCCAGGAGGGCCTTTAGATACAGTGCTGTGCCGCCGGAGACAATCGGGACGCGCCCGCGCGCCGCGATGTCGGCGATGGCCGCATCGGCCAGTTCGACCCAGCGGGCTGTCGAAAATCCCGGCGCGCCGGGACCGAGGTCGGCCACGTCCACCAGATGGTGGGCGACGGCGCGGCGCTCGGCGCTCGAAGGCTTGGCGGTCCCGATGTCCATGCCGCGGTAAACCTTCATCGAGTCGGCGGAGACGATTTCGCCGCCAACGCGTTCGGCGACCGCCAGGGCGAGGCGCTCCTTGCCCGTGGCCGTCTGACCCGTGAGGATCAGGATGGGAGTGGCGGCGGTCATGCGGAGGAGTCTGCACCCTGCCGCGAGGCAAGTCAAGAACTTGGCCCTTGTACTGGATCGCCGCCGCGGCTATCCTATGGACCTGGGAGAGCGAGGAGGGGCAGGGAGAGGGTGTCGCATGGCCCATCGAATGTTGTGGGTGGTGGCGATTTTGGAGGCGTTCCTCATTCTGGTCGCCGGCTGCTTCGCCCCCAGCAAACCGCTGGTGGTGATCGGTGACTCCGGCTACGAATCGGCGCCCGCTCCGAAGGACCGCGAGCAGGTCGAAAAGATGGACAAGACCGCACTCCAGGATGAGGTGCTGCGCCTGACGGCCGAGAACGACGCGCTCGGGCAAGAGACCGAGAAGCAGAAGCGCGAGATCAAGACGCTGAAGAAGCGGGTCGAGACGCTCGAAGACCAGGTCAAGGACCTCCAGGATCGGTGACGCATCAGGCGCAAAACCATGCTTTCGCAAGCGAAAGCATGGCACCCGGCGCAAAAGAACGGGCGGCCGGTCAAACCGGCCGTCCGTTTCATTTTCGTGCCAAGCGGCTCTCGAAGCCTGGTGGCTGCGGGTGGAATTGAACCACCGACACGGGGCTTATGAGTCCCCTGCTCTACCCCTGAGCTACGCAGCCCGAGGGGATAGTCTATGCGCCAGGGCGAACTTGTCAAGCCGCCGGCGTCAGACCTCGATGCCGAGGAGTTGCCGGGCGTTGGCCGCGTAGAGTTTGGCGAGCACGTCGTCGGGCAGCGCCAGGCCGTGGACCCGCGGGCCGTCCGGCCAAGGGGCCGAGGGGTCCGGGATCGGCGACGGCCGGACGCCCTCGCCCTCCCACAACCACCGGTGGACCCAGTAGCGCGAGGCGTAGTCGCCGGCCGTTGCCTCGGCAAACACCACGAGGTCGGTCCCGAACAGGATGCGGTCGGCGCGGGCGAGGACTAGCGCGCGTGCTTCCGCCGGCCGGCGCGAAAGTTCCCGTGCCACCCATTTGGTGGCGCTTGTGTCCACGTGGTAGTTCGGATACCGGTCGAGCAGGCGTCCCAGCCGCCCCAAGTCCTCCGGCGTGCCGCCGAAGTGTGCCCCGAGGACCTTCAGCCCCGGGAACCTCTCCAGCGTCGCCTCCAGATGCGCCAGGTGCTCTTCCTTCGTGCCGTACCGCGCCCGGTCGGCGTATTGCGCGGCGAACCAGGTGTCGGGGTCGGCCACGTGGACGAGGGCCGGCATGCCGACTTCGGCCAACGTCTCCAGGATGGGATGGAGGGAGGGATGATCGAACGCGACGCCGGTCTCGGCGACGAAACGCGGGGAGTACCAGAACTTGGCGGCGACGGCGCCGAGGGCCCGCGCGGCCAGTATCCGCCGAACGTTCTCGCTCGCGAATCGCTCCGGCCGGCCGACCTCGCCGTGCTCAATCTGCAGGATCGGCCGAAAACGATCCCCGAGCGCCTCCCGGAGCGCCTCCATCGCCTCCAGCGCCGTCACGCCGCACACCACCCCCACGCCGAACGACTCCGCCACGTCCAGCAGCAGCCGCGCCTCCTCGGGCGCGTGAACGTGGGTGTGGCAATCCACGATGGGCCCGGCGTATCGGCGGACGGGCGGGCGGGAAAGGTCCTGGTCGGTTCGCGGGGTTTCTCGCGGCATAGGACTAGAATGAGACAAGCGGGCGGAAAGTCAAGGGAAGTTCGCGCCGGCCGGGTGCGCGCCGGACTCACCGATTGCCGTACCACTCGTCGTAGAACCGCTGGTACGAGCCGTCCTTCACGCGGCGCCACCAGTCGGCATGGTCGCGGTACCAGCGGATGGTGTCGGCGAGGCCCTGCTCGAAGGAAACACCAGGCCGCCAGCCGAGTTCCGCCTCGATTCGCGAGGGGTCCATGGCGTAGCGGCGGTCGTGGCCGGGACGGTCCTTGACGAAGCGGATGAGGGACTCGGGTTTGGCGACCTGGCGGAGGATTTCGCGGACGACGTCCAGGTTGCAGCGTTCGCTGCGGGCGCCGATGTTATAGACGGCGCCCGGCCGGCCGCGTTCGACAACCGCCAGGATCGCCCGCGAGTGGTCGTCCGTGTAGATCCAGTCCCGCACCTGCCGGCCGTCGCCATAGACCGGCAGCGGCTTATCCTCCAGGGCGTTGGAGAGCACGAGGGGAATGAGTTTCTCGGGGAACTGGTACGGGCCGTAGTTGTTGGAGCACCGCGTGATGACCACGTCCTGGCCATAGGTATGGCGGGCGGCCAGGACCAGCAGGTCGGCGGCGGCCTTGCTGGCCGCGTACGGGCTGGAGGGGACGAGCGGCGAGTCTTCGGTGAAGGCCGGGTCCTTCGGCCCGAGCGAGCCGTACACCTCGTCGGTCGAGACCTGGAGGAAGCGTTTGACGCCCTTTTCCCGGGCCGCGTCCAGAAGCACCTGGGTCCCCAGGACGTTGGTCCGGACAAAGGCCAGGGGGTCCAGGATGGAGCGGTCCACGTGGGTTTCGGCGGCGAAGTTCAGCAGGGCGTCGGCCCGGTCGGGGATAGCGGTGCGCATCGCGTCCGGGTCGCAGATGTCGGCCCGGCAAAAAGAGTGGCGGTCCTCGGGGACGCCCTTGAGGTTTTCGAGGTTTCCGGCGTAGGTGAGGAGGTCCAGGTCAATAATCCGCAGGTCCGGGCGCTGGCGCAGCGCAAGACGGACGAAACTGGAGCCGATGAACCCCGCGCCGCCGGTCACGACCCATGTGGGCATGTCAGACCTCAGGTCCGGTCGTCGGCAGAGAGGGCGACACGGGCCCCGCTCACCTCGCGGCACCCGGTCGCCCCTGCCTGCTGTTCTCGTCCGACAAGGCCAGCTTCGCTATTCCGCAGCCGGCTCGACCGGCTCGGGCTCCGGCGCCGGCTCAGGCTCCGGAGCGGGTTCTGTCACCGTCGGCTCGGTGGAAACCGGCTCTTCCTTCTTGCAGCCGACCAGCGGTACAACCAGCAGCGCCATCAACGCCACAAGTGCCAAGTACCTCATCCTCAGTCTCCTTTCGCGAAACCCCGATGTGGTTCTCAGGCCCCTTGGTCCCGTGACCATACTTCGGCCCTTTCGGACATTGTAACAAGAGTGGACGGGCATGCAAGCAAAACCCGCAGGCCCGCATCCGGCCCGCGCAGCCCGTTTAAGAATCAAAATGGGCTCGCTCGTCCCGCACACTCCACAGGTTCGGGTTCCGCAGGTACTCGTACAGGTCCACCAGGAGCGCCAGGTGCGTATCCTCCTCGGCCTTGAGGCGCAGGAGGAGGTCCTTGGCGTCCTGGCCTTCGGCATTGGCGGCAGCGTCCTGGTAAAAGGCGATGGCCTTGCGTTCCATGTCCTGGCCCAGTTCAATGGCTTCCAGGTCGCCGGTGTCCGGCCCGGTGCGCTCTTTGATCTCGGCGCGGGCGCGCTGGAGGACGTGGGGCTCCGAGGGCGGCAGATCGCCCGTCGCGGGGCACGTACCCTCCTTCACCCACGAGGCAAGCAACTGCTCGTGCTTCGTTTCTTCGCCGGCCAGGCGCTCGAACATCTTCCGGCCGAGGGGGTGTTTCGTGCCGGCCGCAGCCTTGAGGTAAAAATCGTGGGCCTCGCGCTCCTTGCGCATGCCCATCTTCAGAGTATTGCACATCGCTTCGCCGAGGGCCATCCGCGGCCTCCTCCGTTTATTCGCTCACACCATCCTAACCGCCGCCGCAGACGAAACCCATCAAAATCCGGCGCGAACGTTGCATCGGCGATGCGCTACTCGATGATGCGTCTCACGCGCGCCAGCGGCGAAGGGCCTCGAGCGTGCGGGCCATGTCATCGGGCAAGGGCGCTTCGAGGACGAGCGGCTCACCGGAGCGCGGATGCCGAAGCACCAGCCGCGCCGCGTGCAGCGCCTGCCTCGCCAGCAGCACCTCGTCGGCCTCCGCCCGGCCGCGGGCCACCTCCTGGAGGGTCAACTTGTCGCGGCTGCCGTACTGACGGTCGGCCACGACGCGGTGGCCGATGTGCGCGAGGTGCACCCGAATCTGGTGGGTCCGTCCGGTCTTGGGGCGGACGCGGAGGAGCGCGAAGCCGTCGAACGTTTCAGCGACCTCGTAATGGCTGGCGGCGTCCTTGCCGGTGCCGTCGCGGCGGACGGCGTAGCGCGTGCGGACATGGCTGTCCTTGCCGAGCGGCTGCTCGATGACGTCGGCGTCGAGTTCCGGGACGCCCTCGACGATTGCTGCGTACTCTTTCTCGATGGAGCGGTCCTCCCATTGCCGCGCCAACCTCACGTGGGCCGCGTCGGTCTTCGCAAAGACGATGACGCCGCTCGTGTCGCGGTCGAGGCGGTGGACGACGCCCGGCCGCCATGGACCGCCGGCGTGCGAAAGGCTCTCGGCGTGGTAGGCGACGGCGTTGACCAGCGTCCCGTGCGGGTTGCCGCGCGCGGGGTGCACAATGATGCCGGGCGCCTTGTTGACGGCGATGAGGTCCTCGTCCTCGTAGAGGATGGCGATGGGGATGGATTCGGGGACGATGCCGAGCGGCCGGCGTTTGTAGAGGGTGACGAAGAGGCGGTCGCCGCGACGCACTTCGGCCGAGGGTTTCGTGACGGGCTCGTCGTTCACCAGGACGCGCCCGTCGCGGATGAGTTTCTGGTACATGGCCCGGCTATGGGCGGGCCAGCGCAGGGCGAGGAAGCGGTCGAGGCGCGGCTCTTGCGGCTCGCTCTGGAGCGTGATCTCGAGCGTTTCGGGCTCGCGCGCAGGAATCGGCGCCGCGTCTTCACTGCCGGCGGTGTCGCGTTCGGTTGGCACAGGGCCCGGCGCGATCCTAGGCCGCGCTCAGGAGGCTCTTGGCCAGGTCCACGGCGCTGGCGGCGTCGGGGGCGTAGCCATCGGCTCCGATTTCGTCGGCGAAGGCCTGGGTCACCGGCGCCCCGCCGATCATCGTTTTGGCCTTCAGTCCCGCCGCCTTCAGCGCCTGGACGACGGCCTTCATGTTCGGCATGGTGGTCGTCAAGAGGGCCGAGAGGGCCACGATGTCGGCCCCCTGGTTCTTGGTGGCCTCGACGAACTTTTCGGGCGCCACGTCCACGCCGACGTCAATCACCTGGTACCCGCCGCCTTTGAGCATCATGCCGACCAGGTTCTTGCCGATGTCGTGGAGGTCCTGCTTGACGGTCCCGAGGACGATTTTTCCTCGCGGCTTGATGCCGGACTTGACGAGGATTGGCTCCAGGATCTCCATGCCGGCGGCCATCGCGCGGGCGGCGATGAGAACCTCCGGCACATAGACCTCGTTGGCCTTGAACTTTCGCCCGATGCTTTCCATGCCCACAATCAGACCCTCGTTGAGGATCTTCTCCGGCGGTGTGTGGGCATCGAGCGCCTCACGGACCAGTTTCGCCACCGTGTTGCGGTCGCCTTTCTCCAACGCCTCGGCCATCGCTGCCAAATCCGCCATCGCTCGCTCCCCTTCTCCTAAGCAGGCTGTAAAAAAGAAAGCCCGGCCCTGCGGGACCCTGGCGCTCCGTCGGCGCGGCTATCCCTCGGGCTTGGCGTCACTGGCGGCGTCGTCCGCCTTTCCTTCGGCCTCCGGTTCGGGGGCCGATGGTTCCTTCCCTTCGCCGGCCGGCTCCGGTTTGGCGAGCGGCTCGTCGGAGAAGGTTATCGGCTCATAGCCGGCCAAGGCTTCAAGATGCGCCTTGGCCTTGGCGGCTGCAAGAGAATTCGGCCGGTCCTTGCGGATCGCTTCGAGGGCCTCTCGTCCCTCCTCCAGGCGGCCCTGGGCCAGTAGGATCATCGCCAGGCCGACGCGGGCCAGTCCTTCCTGCTCGCCTCCCGCCTCGGCCGCCTGGGCGTACAGGTCCCGAGCCTCGGCGAGGAGGCGGTCGCGTTTGGCCTGGGCGTCGGCCTCGTTCTCTGCGTCCAGGCCCGTCGCCACGTCGCCCAGCAGACGGTCGCCCAGCGCGAGGCGTGCGGTGGGCGCCTGCGGCGAGTCGGGATAGGCCTTCAGGAACTCGCGGAGCGAGTCGGCGCCCGGGACCGCCATCGTCTGGTTGAACGCCATCACCGCCAGCGCTTCGGGCCCCGGCCCGCCGTGAATCCGCGGCAGGACGACGAAGACGAACACAGCCAGCAGCACGACGGCGGCGCTCCAGCCCAGGAGGCGCGCGTGCGGCTTCAGCCACTGGATGTTCCGGCCGATCCAGTCGGCCAGTTCGTTCGTCTGCAACTCGTGCCGACGAGTGCTCTTCATATTCCCGACCCCGCCTCAGGCTCCAGCGGCTTGCCTCCGGCCGGGAAGACCTGAATCAGCAGTTTCGTCCCCCAATCGTCCCAGATGCTGATGTGGCAACTTTCGCGGCCCTTCTCAAACTGGAACCGCTGGCGCCCGCTCGAAAAACTTTCCTCGACGAGCGTCCACCCCGCCGTGGGCATCTGCCGCCGATAAAACTCGGCCACCTGACGGACCTTCGCGCTGCCCTCGTACAGGTGGCGGATGAAGCGCAGCCCGCTCGCCAGGCGGTCGAGGGAATCCTGCTCGTTGAACTTAAAGCCGGCCGGCACGGGCAGGTCGGCCACGGGCGGCACCAGCGCCGGCGACGGGGCCGCCGCCCCGCGCTCCCCCTCGCCCCCGCATCCCAACGCCAGCACCACCAGCCCCGCCAACGCCAGGGCCGCCAACACCGGCAACCCGATCGCCGGCCGAATCAACCGCGCAATCCTCTGGAACGTTCGCATTTATCAGCCCTCCCCTTCCAGGACCCGCGCCACAAGGTCCTGAGCGGCCGCCAGGGCCGCCTGGACCTCGTCGGCGGACAGGCCCGCTCCCGCCAGAACCCGTTCCACATTCGCCGGCGGCATGAGGTCCGCCGCGTCGTGGCTGTCCGACCCGTAAATGACCTGGGCCCCGACCGCGCGCGCCAAACGCGCCACGTGCCCGTTCGTGAGCGAGTGGCCGGCCCGTCCGCTGATTTCCAGCAGCACCCCCCGCTCGGCCGCTAGGTGCGCGTCCGCTTCCGCCAGGAGGCCCGGATGCGCCAGGATGTCGCACCCCGCCTCGATGGCCGCCCGGTTCGTCCCCTCGATGACCGGCTCGACGGGCGATTGGCCGTGCACCACCACCACCCGCGCCCCGAGTTGCCGCGCCCGCCGGACCACTCGCGCGATGTGCCCCGGCCGGCAATGCGTCACTTCCGCGCCCGGCAGCACCCGCATCTCCATCTCGTCCGCCAGGTCCGCCGCCACACGCACGAGCACCGGCACGATCGTCTCGACGAGCCCCGTGTCCACGTGGTCCGTCAAGGCGATGGCCCGATACCCCAGCACCTCGAATCGGCGCACCAGTTCCGTGGGGATGAGTTCCCCGTCCGATAGGAGCGTGTGCGTATGTAGGTCGATCATCGCGCTGGCGAAAAGGGCCTCCGCCCCTCGGACGTCCGAGAAAGACTTTATCCCCGCCCCCGGCCGGCGTCAAGGCCCTTCCGGGCCAATTCAGGGCAATCGCAGAGTCGGTGTGGCACGCCCGCCCTTGGGCGTGGGTGGCATGTCCATCCCGGCGCGCCGGAAAAGGGGGACTGGCTCCTTTTCCGGCCGTTTGGAAAAGGTGCCTGTCCCCCTTTTCCGCGAAAAGACACCTGGAGTCTTTTTCGCAGCCAGGCGGGATATTCGGATAGGCTAAGAGCCGCAAACAAAATGGGTGGCACTGGTCCCGGCGCGCCGGGGCTATGGCGTGGCAAGCAAGCCACCAGCCGGCCATGGCACGAGCCGTACCCGTGCCAGGGTGCCACCCGGCCACGATCATTTTGTTAGGCGCTCTAAGTCGAGGGGCAAGAAAACGGGCGATCCCGAACGGCTCGGGATCACCCGTTTTGCATACAAGTCTGCAACTGCATCTACAATCCTACTACCGACGACGACGCCTCAGAAGAAGACCCACGCCGCCCATGGCGAGCAGGGCCATCGTCGCCGGTTCCGGAACGAAGTCCACGTTCGCGAAGTTCATCGTTGCGGTGGTGCTGTCAGTGTACCCGTCAGCCACCGCAAAGCCTACGTAAACAGTATCCCCGATGCCGGTGTACGTCGATGTAGTCACAAAAGGCTCAGTATTACTATTATTACCCCAAGCGCCGTCAACACCATTCGTCGAATCAGTCGAATAGGAATAGCTGAAGACGTCTCCAACCCGCACGAGCTTCATCCACACGGCCCCTGTGGCGGGATTAAAATCGCCGGCAACGTCCACGTAATGATCGTTCCCGTAGGTGCCGCCCACAACGGTGCCTAGGATATCCGATACTGGGCTTGTACGATGGGCGCCAAACATGAGGTAAGAGCCAGTTTTACCGCTGGCGCTAGTCGGAGAGTCTGAGAAGAGGAGACCGCCCTCCCCACCAGAGGGGACGGTGCCAGTCCAATTGGCTTGGGCTACGAGGATGAAGTCGCCGGAGACCGCCTTATAAACGAACTGTGCCTCGCGGCCACCCGTGTACCAGTAATCAGCCTTATTCGCCGTTACCGTGAACGAGGTACTGGTGGGGTTGGTGTAACTGCCCGTGCCGGCAGTGCCGACGAGGCCAATCATGCCATTTCCATCCGGGACAAAGATTCCGGCCCCCGCCGAGCCGGCCAACGCCAGAAGTCCGACAACTGCCAGAACTGATACAGCCAATCCTATAACTAGTGTAGTGCTTCAGAATTAGTGTTGCTTATGTTCGCCTCATCGGCTATACTCCTCCGCAGGAGGTGAAGCCGATGCGCGTCGCTTGTCCGATCGTGTTGACAGATGAAGAACGCAAAACTTTG
>Ga0307378_10001737_pt1 | contig 34672 bp, 28 predicted proteins | sample UN1MG_FD_202238 | JGI IMG/M metagenome (GOLD analysis project Ga0307378, IMG submission 202238) | Soil microbial communities from Risofladan, Vaasa, Finland - UN-1 | ecosystem: Environmental > Terrestrial > Soil > Coastal area > Acid sulfate soil | place: Finland: Risofladan, Vaasa | collected... | reverse complement strand
CACTTCGGCCCGGTCAAGACCGAAAACAGCCTGGAGACCGCAATCAACAAACTCGACTGGCTGGATGCTGCACGGACAGATCTCAAGGCCGACAATTTACATGAATTGATGCGCGTTCACGAGGCCATGAACATCCAGCAGGTGGCAAAAATAACTGCTACCGCAGCTTTGGCCCGCAAGGAAACCAGATTTCCCCCATATCACTACCGGGCAGACTTCACCGAGACTGATGATGAGCACTACTGTGGTCTCATAGTGGTAAAAAAAGACCAGGACGGCAAAGTCACCACCCGTTTCGAGCCCTTGTCCTATGAAGCATAGAATTGGTATATATAATGCTCAAATCGGGAGAGAATAATAGGTTCACCAATCATTAAGCCAGGAGATAAAAAAGAAAGGAGGTGATGGTTTCATATCCACTGAGGAGTTAAGGCGAGCAACCTTTTGCGAACCTCACAAGCAGTAAGAAAGGAGACCAATGATGACCAAAAGAAAAGTAAAGATGGTAGGTGTAAGTCTGTTTGTTATGGTTTTTCTCGTAACCTTTCAGGCAACGGTGCTTCCTGTGGCTAAAGCTCATGCCGACGTTGAGCAGCTCGCCATGGGGACATCGCTTGTCGGGGGTCTTTTTTACAATCTCGGCAATCCGGTGGCACAATGCATTAACAAGGCCCTTCCCGAGGTCAACGTGACCGCCGAATTCACTGAAGGGTCCACCGAAAACCTCCGCCTCATCGGGCAAAAGAAAATGCATATGGGAATTATATCCCCGATGATCGGGTATTTCGCACGAAGCGGTATTCAGATGTTCAAGGACAAACCCGTCGATTTTCGAGTTGTTGTGCGCCTGCTGCCCAACGGCAATATCTGGACGACGTTGAAAAAGAACAAGGATATCCATACTATTCGGGATATCAAGGGCCATAAGGTAGGCGTGGGCACCGGCGGGATCGGCGTCGTGTCAAGGCTGCAATTAGAGTATCACGGGATTGATGTCAAGAAAGACATCAAACCTTTTTTTCTGCCAACGGGCGCCCTGGCGGATGCCCTGAAGGACGGAAGTGTGGACGTCTCCTTCCTGACCAAGGAGCTGGCCATAATGGTCACGGCCACCCATGAAATCAGGATTATTTCCTGGCAGAAGGAAGACCTGAAAAAATACGTAGGCGAAAAGCCCTATTTCGGTATGTACGCCTATCCTCCCAACACCTTCAAGGGGGTGGATTATGAGGTTTTGACGAACGATAACGGGATGCAGTTAATCTGCGACAAGGATATGAGTGATGACATGGTCTACAAACTGACCAAGGCCATCATAGAAAATCTCGACTGCGTCACTAAAATCTATGCGCCTGCTAAGGCCCTTAATCCTGAATGGTGTGCATCCAAATTGGGTAATCCATTTCATCCGGGGTCCATTAAATATTTCAAAGACGCCGGCTTGTGGAAATAGTTGGAATCTGAGAGGAGGGGATAGTGACAGAGAAAACAGGGACCGGAGAAAATACATCCAAATTTCGTTCTATAGTCGGGAAATGGCTGGCCGTCGGGTGTTCGGTTTTCGTCATCTATATCATGGCCACACTGGCTATACAGGAGTTGCAGCTTCTGAGCCTTTTCCTTGCTTTTTCCTTGTCCGTGGTCTTCCTGCATTATCCCCTTGATCCCAGAAAGCCGGGTTTCAAGCCATTCATTGCCATCGACCTCATATTGGCGGCGCTCAGTTTTTCCTTTGCCATCTATATCTACTTCGATTACTGGGAGTTTATTTTCCGCGTTGGAGATCCAACAGGCTGGGATATGTTTTTTGGTCTCGTCACCATTGTACTTATCTTTGAGGCCACCCGCCGTGTTGTCGGGTGGCCCATTCTTATCATCGCCTTTTGCTTTTTGGCCTATTGTTTTTTCGGACACCTTTTGCCGTCTCCCCTTTCCCACAGGGGGTATGATCTGGAAAGGATCGCCACGACCCTTTTCATGTCGAAAAACGGGATATTTGGCGTACCCTTGAAGGTCATGACGAATTTCATCTATCTCTTCATCGCCTTTGGGGCTTTTTTCGAGACGTGCGGCGGCACCGAGTTTTTCATTGATCTGGCCAGTGGCCTTTTCGGAAAACTCAGAGGGGGCCCAGCCAAGATCGCCGTTGCCGTGAGCGGGCTGATGGGGACGGTTTCCGGGAGTGCCGTAGCAAATACCGTCACCACAGGAACCTTGACCATTCCATTGATGAAACGCATCGGGTTTGAGCCACACGTAGCCGGCGCTGTTGAGGCTACGGCCTCCTCGGGGGGCGCCCTCATGCCGCCAGTGATGGGGGCGGCCGCCTTTATCATGGCGGAGTATTTGGGGATCCCATATATTAGTATCTGTAAGGCCGCACTCATCCCCGCCATCCTTTATTATCTGGCAATTTTCAGTGTAGTCCATTTTTATTCCCTGAAAATCGGCATTCAGGGCATGCCTGAAAGTGAAATTCCCTCTATAAAATACGTCTTCAAAGACAAATGGATGTTTTCGGTTCCTCTCATCGTATTGATTGTGATTCTCATATACGGTTATTCCCCGAGGATCGCTGTGCTCTATTCCCTGCCGGCCATTGTGGTCATGAGTTTTCTGAGAAAAGAATCGAGGATGACGCCTTCCAAGATATTTTCCGCCCTGGCAAGGACGGGACTTAACTCTGTCATGGTGGCCTGTGCCTGTGCCACGGCAGGCATTGTCATTGCTGTGGTGCTCTTAACGGGTATGGGCGCCAAAATCACATCCCTCGTGATCATTCTTTCCGGCGGTCAATTGGTCCTTGCACTCCCCATCATTATGCTGGCGTCCCTGCTTTTTGGAATGGGCCTTCCGACGGTGGTTTGTTATGTCCTTCTGGCCTCCACGGTGGCCCCGTCTTTAGTGGATTTAGGGGTTCATCCCTTGGCGGCCCATCTCTTTATATTTTATTTCGGGATGCTGTGCATGGTTACCCCGCCGGTATCTTTCGCCGCCTATGCCGGGGCCGGCATAGCCAACGCCGATCCCATTAAAACAGGTTGGACGGCATGGACCTTCGCTCTGGCCGGTTTCCTCCTGCCTTACATGTTCGTTTATAATAATTCCCTCCTCTTGATGGGTGCTGCAATCAACGTCTCAACTGCTGTGGTGACATCCGTAATAGGAGTCATCTGCCTGGGGTCCGGTATCATTGGTTACCTGATTACCGAAGTCAGGTATTATGAGAGAATTCTCTTGCTGCTGGCAGCCTTTCTACTCATCAAACCCGGGTTGGCAACAGATCTCATTGGACTGCTCTGTGTGGTCTGGGTTATTATCCTCCAATTAAGGCTGAGGCGTCTCAGTGAGGGGGTGCCAGCTAGTCCTAAAGACTAGAACAGCTATGATCTATAGTAAGCGATTGTATGGAAGGAGAGAGTCTGGAACGGGACGTGGTTATCTATGGTTGAAAAAGATACTCCTTGTACAAGGTCTTGGGTAGACGGCAGGTTTCGGCTAACGAGTAAGTGGTGTCCTGAAATCTATCTGAAGGGACTTCGAGGTGAAATTCCCACCCACACGGGCAACCGTGAGGCCATTCCTCACTGACGCGCGTCTTTCCCGTTTCCGGCCGTTTCAGGATCCATTCTTATCTTCCAATCGCTAGAGATTGGATGAATGGTGTTCCTAGGAGGTTAGAGAGGCCTTTGGTCCTGGTATTGTCATGTATATATCCGAGGCAGGATGGCCCTGAAGTTTCAATGCTTGAACTCAAGGTCAGGAGGTGCAATGGATAAGGATATCGCTCAAGAGAGAATTAGCGTACAGATCTCTACTCAAGAGCTTGAACGGAGATGGAAAGCCGTCAGGGTTGCCATGGAAGAAGAAGGGGTCGATGTTCTTATTATGCAGAATACCAACCAATTCCTGGGTGGCTACGTGAAATGGTTTACCGATATACCCGCCTTCAACGGCTACCCAACAACCGTCGTTTTCCCGAGGGAAGATGACATGACCGTGATCAATATCGGCCCCAAGATGGATCCCGAAGGCCTGCTTACAGATCTCAGCACCAAAGATTGGGCCCTCCGGGGCGTGAAGAATCGATTTACTGCTCCCTATTTCCCCTCGTTACACTACAGCAAGACCTATGATGCAGAGTTGGTGGTTGATCTGCTGAAGCCCATGAAGGATTGCACGATTGGGTTCGTCGCCTTGGGTCATATCCCTGCCCCTTTCTACAATTATATAAAAACAGAACTCACCATTGCACGGTTTACCGATGCTACTGATCTCGTGGACTTTATCAAAGCGATCAAAAGTGATGAAGAGATCGAGCTCATCAAGAAAACTGCTGCCATTCAAGACGTTGCCATGGAAAAGGCTCTTGCTGCAATCAAACCGGGAGTGAGAGACTTTGAAATAATGGCATTAGTGCAGTACACCGTTCAGAAACTTGGAAGCGAGCAGCAGTTAATCATGGCGGGATCTGCCCCTATGGGCACTCCCTGCCCTCAACTCAAGCGACACTTTATGTATCGTGAAGTGAAAGAGGGAGATCAATTTACCCTTATGATCGAAGTCAATGGACCAGGGGGCTTATATACTGAGCTAGGCAGAACCTGCGTTTTGGGAAAGGCATCAGATGAGTTGCTCGAAGCCTGTGAGGTCGCCAAAGAGGCACAACAGGTCACCGTCAACCTCCTGAAGCCCGGGGCGGAGCCCAAAGATCTCCTTGCCGCAAACAACGACTTCTTGAGAAGCAAGGGGCTGCCCGTGGAAAAAAGGCTCTATGCCCACGGACAAGGCTATGACTTGGTCGAGAGACCAGCGATCAGAGACGATGAGCCCATGAAACTGCAGGCGAATATGAACATTACCGTTCACCCCATTGCCGCTTCAAAAACAGCCTTCGCCTGGGTATGCGATAATTACCTAGTCACAGAAACTGGTGCCAGCGAATGTCTTCACAAAACACCCAAAAAGATCTTTGAGCTGTAGGGGTTGATATGAACGAGCCCCCTTCTTTTCATGAGCGAATCCAAATAATGGGCGATCAAAGATTAAGTGCAGGCATTAACTTTATCCTCTCCACCTTCAGAGGCCCTCGTGATGGCCCCGTGACACACCTCAGTCGGCTCACATGGCTCAGATGAGGTGGTGGAGCTAGCCACCGAATTGTCCATAGATCGTATGAGGGCAAAGCCTGCTTGATCGACTGAAAAAGGACCATCCCTCTGGATACGTCCGGATGTTTTGTCAGGAAACTGCCTTACCCGGAGCTCCCATTGCTGCCTTGCGGCTTGGCTTCGCATCTTTGGTTCCTATCGAGCCTGATTCCACATGTGCCTCTTCCATTCAGACCCAAAAATGTTTACCTGTTGCCTTCCGCCTCCAGCACACTCGCCGGGTCAGGGGGTGGTTCAGTTCAATGGAGCCCGGCCTCGGGCATGCACCCACGCAACAATCGGCACTCCTCCGGGTAGAAGACGGCTGAGCGTTCTTGCCTGTTCACCCTGTTTAGGAATCTGGTAATCTGCAAACTTGATCTTGGCTTCTGCGTATGATAAACGTCTGCTGCATCACTTCGTAAGATTGGGTTTTCTATCCGCATCTTGGAAAGACCCAAAATATCATAGCGGCTGAGAGGCAGAAACACAATGGCTGTGTGAGGAGAGCAAATGAGCATCCTGTTCCAACCTATGAAAATAAAGAACATGGAGTTGCGAAACCGCTTCATCAGATCAGCCACCTATGACAAATCCTCGGATGAAAAAGGTCATGTGACTGATAAGCGGATTGAGCTTTTTGCAGATCTTGCAGACGGCGGTGTCGGCTTGATCGTAACGGGCCTCACCTATGTCCACCCCTCCGGACAACTCGCAGCATTTGAGAGCTCCATAGCCACGGACGGTTGCATCCCTGGCCTCAAGAGATTGACTGCTGCTGTCCACGATCGGGGAGCCAAGATTGCCGTGCAGCTCTATCACACGGGCCGAGAAAATGCCAGATTCCTTGAAGCCAAAGGGGAACAGGCAATAGCTCCATCATTTGTCCCCAATGATCCCTATTTTATCCAAGACTACCGGCAGATGACTGAGGAGGAAATATGGGAGATAGTTGAAGCATTCGGTGATGCAGCCAAAAGAGCCAGGGAGGCTGAATTCGACGCTGTTCAAGTTCATGGTGCCCATGTTTATCTCTTGAGTCAATTTCTCTCTCCCTTTACCAATCGTCGCGAAGACGCGTGGGGAGGAACTCCGGAAAACCGGCTCCGCCTCCACCGTGAGGTGTACAATACCATAAGGCGTAAGGTCGGCCATGACTACCCGGTGCTCATTAAGATCGGGGTGCAGGATGGGTGCTCAGGGGGGCTTCAATTCAGCGAAGGAAAGCAAGCTGCTCAACTGCTTGCCCAATGGGGATTCGATGCCTTGGAGATCAGTCAAGGACTGAGGGGCAAGGCCTATGAGGAGACGGAGTTTAAGACCAACATCAGCTCCCTGGACCGCGAGGCCTACTTTCGACCGTGGTGCAGGGAAATCAAGGACCTCGTAGATGTCCCTGTCATGATAGTTGGAGGGCTGAGGACCTTCGAGCTTATGGAGAAGATAATCAGAAACGGTGATGCGGATTTCATCTCCCTGAGCAGGCCTCTCATAAGAAAGCCCGGCATTATCAATGAGTGGAAAAGCGGCAATCGGCACAGGGCTACCTGTATATCATGCAATCAGTGCTTGGAAGCGCTCCGAAAGGGAGAGGTCCTGCATTGTGCACAAAAAAAGGCCAAAGAAGAAAGTTGAACAAGGCCAACAAATATAAAGTCAGTATCTATGATCCCAGAATTCGTGATCCATTATGAACGGATCTTTTGGCTATCTGCCCTCCCAGCAAACTTTTTTATTAACAGCTTCATGGTTATAGATATCTCCAACCTTCTTCTCTTACTGCAAGCCTTGGAGAAATGCTTCAAGGAATTCTACTCGGCAGCTCCTATATCCACATAGGCAGCGAGTCTGGCTCTCTTCAGTAAACTGAGGCTGAAGGCATCTCTATCGCAAGATCGACATTCCCTTTTGTGCTTTTCAGAGTGTGTATTTCTAGTTCTCTTAGTGTATCCATCCTCATTGGAGTGGTGTGTTGCGAGCTCGTTTGATTATTCTAACTACCCTATCGCGCGGAATATATAACTTTTTCGTAAGCTTTTCAGTCACATAAGCACCATTTTAACTCCTCCATAGGCTTACAAAATAGTTCGCCTCATAAGCCAGCGCCAAACCGTATCAGCAATGACCTTCCTTAGCTTTTTTTCGATCTGGAGCTCTCTGATAATGTGCTGTTCAATGCTTTCGGAAATCTTTCTGGCTTTGGCTTTTCTACCATACTGAATTGAGAATCCATGAGGACGTTCTCCGTAGTGCTTGACCAGGACGAAAAACCTGCTTCTCTTAACGCCCAGAATCTCCAAAACATACTGGATCTTACTTTCCCTTTTTGCATACCGTTCAATCAGCTCCTTAACCTGTGTGTCGGTGAATTCCTTATGTAACTGTTCCATAATCTGAAGCCTCCTTTTGACTTCGGATTATGGCCTTTTAGAAGTCCAGTTTTAATTCAAATGACAAGCCGGTTTTTTATGTTGACAATTTGGAGCAAATATGAGGTAAAGCATAGAATAAAATGCTAAACAAGCAAATACGTAACCCCCTTGATATGACGAGCACTCCTCCGCAAACACTTGTTCACTCCTGTTAAGAACAAGGGGGCAATTGAAGAGATATTCTCTCAAATAGATCAATCGGTTCCTAGAAGTGCCCAAAACCCGGTGATAAACAGCCCTCTGAGACCGAGCTTGGTCGTCCGTCTACCGGGGGCCCTAGACAATTCGGGAGGCAGTGCACCTGATTGACCTACCAACCTTCGTAACCATACTGAAGAGCAGTATTGGTAGACCATAACAGAAGACACCATTCTGATGGCACTTAGCAACGGGTTATATGATGCAATACAAATGCGATGAATTACCGTTGTGGATCTAGAACCCGTTCGGCTCTAGATAGTAGAAGGTCATGGTGTAGCATGTAACAAGAACGCTGATGGTTCTGATATTCAAGATCTTCAAACCAATATCCTGAAGTCAAGATCCCATGCAGAGGCCAACCTTTTCCTTTTAGGGATAGCTTCAAGCTCTATAAAGCCTGTGGCCTCAAAGAACCAATTGATTCCTGTCACGCTCGAATCAATCATTGCCGTCATGGCCGATCCTTTTGGCTTGTTCCAGCCAGAGCTTGTTTCATTAAGGTTATCGGGAAACGCCAACAAACTGTAAGGGCGATCATAGTAGAAGAACCGACATGGCTGCCTCTTTGCTGAAAAGACGCAGAATCGAAGCAGGGACTCGATTTCAGGCCTTAATACGCCGGGCCGCAGTTGAAGCGGAGGGCTGAACCAGTATAGCAGAAGCGATCCAGTAAGAGAAGGCGCTTATTATGGTAGTTGTTATGCAACTGAACCAATCTTGGCCAGTGGAGCCTGGGTTCTGGCACACGCCAGATACGTAAACAGCCTCCAAAATTGGATGATCCCTTTCTGGGCTATATTTCAACTAATTACAGTCCGCGTTTGGATAGGAATCAAACAGGAGAGCAGACATGAAAATCGACATCTTCAACCACATCTTCCCCAAGACCTACTTCGATAAGATGATTGAGGTTGCCCCGAACCATAAGGACATGGGCAAGCGGGTTCGGGGAATCCCTGCACTGTATGACTTGGAGGCCCGATTTCGCGTCATGGACCAGTTTGACGACTATGCCCAGGTGATCTGCCTGGGAGCTCCGCCGCTTGAGGTGCTGGCCGGTCCTGAAGTCACGCCGGAACTTGCTAAGATAGCAAATGACGGCATGGCCGAGTATGTGACCAAGTACCCTGACCGGTTCCCCGGTTTTGTCGCCTCGATGCCCATGAATAATCCCGATGCCGCCCTTGAGGAAATGGACCGTGCCATAAAAGACCTCAAGGCAGTGGGTGTTCAGTTCTTCTCAAATGTAAAAGGAGCCCCGCTCGATCTCCCCGAATTGAAGCCCTTATTCGAAAAGATGGCCGGATATGACCTGCCCATCTGGATCCACCCTGCCCGGGGGGCCAATTTTCCGGACTATCTCACCGAAGAGAAATCCAAGTATGAGATCTGGTTTGTATTCGGCTGGCCCTATGAGACCAGTGTGGCCATGGCCCGGCTCGTTTTTGGCGGTTACTTCGATCAGTTTCCCAACCTCAAGATTATCACCCACCACATGGGGGCCATGGTCCCTTACTTCGAGGGTCGGGTGGGCACGAGCTGGGATCAGTTGGGAAGTCGTACCTCAGATGAGGACTACACCGTCATCCTCAAGCAAATCAAGAGACCACACCTCGAATACTTTAAGATGTTCCTGGCCGACACCGCCCTGTTCGGATCATTTTCAGCTACCAAATGTGGCCTTGAATTCTTCGGCGTTGACAATGTCTTGTTCGCCTCGGACTGCCCCTTTGACCCTGAGAAAGGGCCGGGATATATCAGGGAAACCATAAAGATCCTCAATACCCTGCCCATTTCAGATGCAGAACGGCAAAAGATCTTTGAGGGGAACGCGAGGAGGCTGCTCAAACTTTAGAAAAGGCGATATCCGATCAGGGTATTTGAGATCATTGATGGGATCTTCTGTTTGCTTTTGAGGAAAAGGGGGCCTTTCATTTATCTCAAAAATCATCAGAGAAAGGTCAAGGCTACCCGTTTATGCGCTGAGCCCTATTGATCGCCCTCATGTAAACCGCCATTGGGGGGCAAGATAAAGCGTTTAAAAAGGAGGAAATACATGGGAATAGAATACCAAGATTTGAGGGAGTGGCTATTGAAGGCTCAGAAAATGGGCGAGGTGAAGACGGCCAAATCAGTGGATCTGGAAGACGTGGGGAGAATCGCGGAGATTTCTACGGGCTTTGAGAGTGCGCCCGCAGTCCTGTTGGACGAGTTTCCAGGATACAAACCCGGCTACCGAATCCTGATCAATCCCTATGGAAGCACCGCCCGGATAGGCCTCTCTTTCGGCTTTCCTCCTGGTGAGGACCGGATAGGCTTGCTGGATCATTTCAAGAAGAAGATTCAAGAGGTGGGACTCATTGCCCCGGAGTATGTCGAGAGCGGGCCTGTTTTAGAAAACCGCCTTGTTGGTAATGATGTGGACCTGTATCAGTTCCCAATTCCCAAATGGCACCTGGCAGATGCGAGCCCATATATTGGGACAGGCTGCATGGTGATTACCCGGGACCCAGAGGAGGGATGGGTAAATTTTGCCCCTTACAGGAATCAACTCCATGACGAGAAGACAGTGGGGTTTTATATATCTCGTGGGCATCATGGATGGGCCCACCGCAATAAGTACTTTAGCCAGGGAGAGCCTTGTCCTGTGGCGATAGTCTTCGGAATCGACCCGCTAATTTTTGCCGCAGGCATGACCGAGTTGCCCTGGGGCGTCAGTGAATATGACTGGGCAGGAGGATGGCGAGGTGAACCCATTAAAGTCATTAAGGGCCCCATAACCGGGCTTCCCATTCCCGCCGTTGCCGAGATCGCGATCGAAGGGTTCTCTTATCCGGGAAAGACCCGGATGGAGGGGCCCTTCGGTGAGTGGACGGGCTATTATGCATCAGACCGAAGGGAAGAACCCTATATAGAGGTTCAGGCCCTCTATTTCCGAAACGACCCCATCTATCTGGCGATGCCCCCTCAAAAGCCGCCCTACGATGCGGACAAGGGAAGGCAATATGTGAAATCCGCGTATCTATATAACTACCTGACCCAGTTAGGCATCCCAGGGATAAGCAATGCCTGGTGTTATGGCTTGGGAGGTTGCAGGCTCCTTGTTGCGGTTGCCATTAACCAGCAGTATTGCGGCCATTCCCGGCAGGTAGGCCATGCGGCCTACGCTACACCGATTGCGAACTATGCCGGTCGGTATGTGGTGGTGGTGGATGACGATATTGATGTAACTGACATAAAGGATGTCCTCTGGGCCTTGCTGACTCGTTCCGACCCGGCCACTTCCATTGATATCGTTCATCGAGCAACATCGACCCCACTAGACCCAAGGATCTCCCCGGAGGACAAGGCAGCGGCTAAATTCTTTAATTCCCGTGCCATCATAGATGCTACAAGACCTTTTGAATGGAGAGATCAATTCCCCAACGCGGTCCAACCGGATCCAGAGTACAGGAGGGAGAGCCTGAAGAGATTCGGCTATCTCTTTGAACCCTAAAATTCGCATTAAAGCAATTAATGAACTTCCTTATGCCGAGTATGCTCTCCAAACCTAAATGAAAACCGAAGGCACGATATGTTAAATCTCTTTGACCCAACCATCAATCCTGTGCTGATCACGTTTCCGGGGGGTAAAAGGACGTTGGGATGATGACCGATTCAGAAGTAAGACTGAGAATCTCACTTCTGGAAATGTTTTTAAGGGGTTCTAGGCCCATGACACCCCCATAGGGAGCTGTCATATCATCAAAAACCATCACATTAAAGGAGGTTTCAAATGAAAAAGAAAAGCCTGCTCATCGGTATCTTTGTTGTCGTCACATTTTCAATTCTGACCTTTCCCCTGACTTCAGCGGAATCGGCATCCCTGCCTCGGGTTTTCATCATGACCACCCACGCTCTGGGGACAAAATATTACGCCCTGGCTTCAGGTCTAGGTAAGGTCCTGAGTAGCCACCTGCCTTCGGAAATCAAGGTAATGCCCACCACCGGTCCTGTAGAGTGGATGCCCATGATCCGGGAGGGGGAAGTGGATATGGGTGTGGCCAATAATTGGGATTGCCAGTACGGATTCTTGGCCAAAGGACCCTTTGAAAAGCCTATGAAGGGTAAGGGATCCCGTATCCGGCTTCTTACCAGCGGTTCGCCAAATATTATGGCGGTGGTCGTATCCGAGACATCGGGGATCAAGACATTCAATGACTTGAGAGGAAAGCGGTATGTGGGGATATTTGCCGGCAGCGCCGGACAGACCGCCCAAGCCCAGGCGGCCCTGGCTAATTTTCGCCTGACAAAGGACGACTTGAAGGTGATGTCCATGCCGGGAGTGGGTCCAAGCCTTAGGGCCATCATCGAAGGTAGGGCGGATGCCTCAGGCACTGCAGTCCTTGGTATGGGGCTTGTTGCCGAATTGGATGCCGGGAAAGGCGCCCGTTTTATCTCCTATGACCCATCGCCGGAAGCCGTCAAGCGCTTTAATGAGGTTTTTCCGGCAGAGCCGGTTAAGGTCGAACCGGGACCAGGGAAGATCGGGGTAAAGGAACCGATCACTATGATGAAGTATGATACCTACCTGGTTGCCAGAGAAAGCCTGTCAGAAGATGCGGCCTACGAGTTGGTGAAGGTCCTCTGGGAGTACAATAGCGAACTCTGGCCCATTCATGTCGGCCTGAAGACCTGGACAACGGACCAATTCGTCACGAAGCATGCCACCGTGCCCTATCACCCCGGTGCGATCAAGCTCTTCAAAGAAAAAGGGGTCTGGAACAGTGAGATGGACAAGGTGCAGCAAAAACTCCTTAGCATGGAAAAATAGGTGATGCCCCTTTTTTATTGAAAGATTGTCATGGTACACGGTAAATCAGTAATGCTCTGGTGCTCCAGATGTGATCAGTTATACCAGCTGCCATAGCTGGGGTGCTCTGAACCCATTTTTTACCCGTGTCTTCGGACTCCTTACGAAGGCCAAAATGCTCTTTGACAAAGTGACACTATCTCAACGGTAAGTACAACTGGACCTCGAGTTTTCTGATGTCTCTAGAGAAGCCATTGCTCTTTCGCCCCAATCTCCCTGACTGTTGTCCCAGGGTCAGGTTGTTCCGCTCGATGAAGGAGATGTTGTCACGTTTACTCACCGGGGGTGTCTCTAAGGGCCTCTGCACCTCCTGCTCTTTTCCAAGAATCACCTTCGTGGTGATAGAGACCACGCGGCCCTTTCTGCGATGCTTTACCACCTGGGCATATCTCAGCTCCGGAGGGGCTCGGAGGTTCGATTTCCGAGAGCGTCCTCTTTTCCGTGGCCCCTCTGGTAACTCCTCAAAGATCCCGTACACGCGCAGCAGGGCACCCGTATGGTGGACCAGTTCAGCGCTGGTAAAGAAGAGGATAGCTCCACCAGTAACACGAGATAGTTTCTCTACCAGTCTATATACATCGGCCTTCGTTCTTTTGCCAACAACGAACGCTGGCAAGATCTTGGATACGGGATCAAACGCCACCCAAACCCGGGCATCTCCATAGTGAGCAGGGATCTTCTCTAAGGGTGTGAGATCTTTTTCCTTACAGACTATGTTACCTTGTCCCTTCTTTCTGTAATCTATGCATTGTTTGTTGGGGCAGTAACATTGAGATATACCCATGACTATCCCTTCGACTATATGTAACTATTTTAAAACCCGATTTATCATAAGCGAAGGGATTAAGCTAGAGAGTAGCTACAATAATATGGGGACAAGATACAAAAATAGACCGGAGAAGAAATGCCCGAAAAACGATTATTGAAGATTGTGCAAAAGAGCCTGGGCCTGGCTATCCCAATCGTAGCTATTAGCTATATTTTGGATATTCCGCTTTACCTCATGGGCCTATCCCTGTTTAACCAACAATACCTCGCCTTGTTCTGGGCCCTCATTACCGCATTGATTTTCTTGACAATCCCGGCATCACGGGAGTTCAAGGAGAAAAAGGTTCGATGGTACGATCTGTTGCTGGTGCTTTTGACCCTTTTGGTCGGCCTGTACGTGGCTATTCTTTACCCAAGGATTTTGGATAACCTGGGCACACCCTCCCGGTTCCAGTTGGTCTTCGGCTTTCTCGCGGTGGTTTTGGTCCTTGAAAGTGTGCGGCGTACGACGGGCTGGCCTATCGTGATTATCATTTTCCTCTTTATCCTCTATGCCAAGTTCGGCAACCTTGCACCCGGCATTCTTCAAACCAGAGGATTATCTTGGTCACGTATCTTTCAACAGCTCTACGTGGGTTCTGACTTTATGTATGGGATACCCATCAGGGTTGCCGGGCGCATGGTTTTTGGGTTTATTCTCTTTGGCCATGTGGTTATGCAAACCGGGGGAGGGGATTTTCTTTTCAATTTTGCACAAGCCCTTATGGGCCGGTATCGAGGAGGGCCGGCCAAAGTCGCGGTTCTAGCCAGCACATTCTTCGGTACCCTTTCCGGCAGCGCGGTGGCGAACGTCGCCGGGACCGGCATGGTCACCATTCCCATGATGAAAAGGATCGGATATCCACCCACCTACGCCGGGGCCATTGAAGCAACCGCCTCGACGGGCGGACAGATCATGCCCCCTGTCATGGGCGCCGCCGCCTTCGTTATAGCGGAGTTTTTGGGCGTTTCCTATCCGATGGTGGTCGTCGCAGCTCTGGTGCCGGCCCTGCTTTTCTATTTGGGATTATTCCTGCAAGTGGATCTGCGCGCCGCCTCCAGCGGCATGAAGGGGTTGTCCCGCGAGCATATCCCTTCCCTAAGGAGTACCTTGCGCGAGGGTTGGATTTTCATCATTCCCCTGATTGCCCTGATCATTACCCTTTTTGTTCTTCTCATGCCGCCGGGTGCCGCTGCCCTATACAGCGCACTGGTAACCGTGGTAGCCACCCTGCTGAAAAAAGAGGTCAGGACGGCCTGGAGCTGGAGCAAGGTCTCGAATATCCTGGAGCGAACCAGCAGGACCCTTTTTGAACTGGTCGCCGTGAGTGCCGCCGCAGGATTTGTGGTTGGTATTGTCGGCTACACCGGGCTGGGGCTTTCCCTGTCCCGTGTGCTGACCGAGGCAGCCGGTGGCAGCCTGTTTCTTCTGGCAGTGCTCACTGCCTTCACCAGTACCATCCTGGGTATGGGTATGCCCACGACGGCGGCCTATATCCTCCTGGCAGTTTTGGCTGCTCCGGCACTGACAAATCTGGGGGTAGAGCCGATCTTGGCACACTTGTTTATCTTTTATTATGGGACCCTGTCCATGCTCACCCCTCCCGTGTGTCTCGCAGCCTATGCCGCAGCCTCTATAGCCGAGGCGCCTCAGCTGCCGCTCGCCTTTCGGGCAATGAGGCTGGCCGTGGCCGGCTATGCCGTCCCCTTAATCCTCCTGTACGAACCGGGCCTGGCCCTTAAGGGCTCCGCGGGAGGAGTGGTTTTCTCCGTCCTTACGGCTGTGATAGCCATTGCCTTTTTTGCCTTCGGTGTGGAGGGATACCTCTTGAGCCGGCTGCGGTGGTACGAAAGGATCCTATCCATTTGTACCGCGATCGCAATTTTCGTACCCAGCTGGGCATGCCGCGGCTTCGGTCTACTCCTCATTGTCCTTTTGCTGGTCCCGCAGTTTAAAAAGAGGCTGGGAACGGAAGGAGGGGAAACCGATATCATAACGGGTTAAGGTCGAAGGTCCGGGGCCAACGGGGAGACGGAGACCTAGGGGATGCTTCCAGGATCATGGAGGAAATGATGGAAAAATCTGAACGAAAAGTCTAGGAGGTCAAAATGGTGAATTTCAGGGATTTGAGGGATTGGCTGAGGAAGGTGGATGAAATAGGCGAGTTAAAGGTGATACGGGAAGAGGTGGATTGGAATGAGGAGGTGGCGGCTATCACATATATGGCTGCCAAGAAAAAGGGCAGCCCTGCCCTCTACTTTGAGAAGATCAAAGGATATCCTGAAGGATTCAAGGTCCTCACCAATATCTTAGGCTCTAGCCTCAACCGTATAGCCCTAAGTCTTGGACTCCCACCAAATTTATCTGCTATCAATATGATAAGGGAAACCAAGGACATCTATAAAAGGTCAATACCACCGGAGGTCATAGATAAAGAGAAAGCGCCTGTAAATGAAAACATTGTCATGGGAGATGATGTAGATCTGTACCTTTTTCCCGCGCCTAAGATGTGGCCGCTAGATGGCGGAAGATACATCGGCACCGGAGATGTCGTAATAACCAAAGACCCCGAAGATGGCCATTTCAATCTTGGGACATACCGTCAAATGATCCTTTCTAAAAATGAAGTTGGTTTTTATGTATCACCGGGGAAAGACGCGCTCCTTCACCGCGAAAAATGGTGGAAAATGGGAGAACCGTGTGAGGTAGCGGCCGCTTACGGAATTGACCCTGTTCTTTTCATAGTAGGGTCCATGGGGTTTCCCAGAAACGTATCGGAATATGACCATGCAGGAGGGATACGGGGGGAACCCGTAAGGGTGGTAAAAGGCGAGGTTACAGATCTCTTGATTCCAGCCGACGCCGAGATCGTTGTGGAGGGAATAAGCTATCCAGACAGGCTGAAGGACGAAGGCCCCTTTGGAGAGTTCCAAGGTTATTACGGTCGGCCAGGGGGACCAACTCCTTTTATCGAGGTGAAATGTATCCACTATCGAAACAAACCTATCCTGACGGCAGCACTGATGGCCGATCACCCATCATGCGAACAGAACCTCTTTTTCGGTATCGCACGCTCAGCCCGGATCTGGGGTGATCTCGATCAGCTCGGCATCCCTGGCATCAGAGGGGTATATTCTGTACCGGCCGCAGCTGGTGGGTTCGGGATGATAGTAGTCTCCATAGAGCAAAAGCACGCCGGCCATGCTTCTCAGGTTGCAAGCCTGGCAGCACAGTGCCCCGGAGGCGCTTATAACTCCAAATGGATCATTGTAGTGGATGAGGATGTGGATCCTACAGATTTGGAGCAGGTCTTATGGGCTATGTGCACCAGATGTAACCCCCCTGATGACATAGATATCCTGAGAAATACCTGGTCCACGTATCTCGATCCCACAAAGAATCCCCCAGAGGAAAGACCTTACGGTTCCAAGGCCTTGATCAATGCCTGTATGGAACATAAGTACCTTCATGACTTCTCAAAAAGAACTTTTCTTCGTGAATCTACGTATCGAAGGGTTAGGGATAGGTGGGATAAATTCGGATTCGACTTCCCCTCTCCCGAGCTGAACATCTTCGAACCAAAGGGGCAATAGGGCCTGAAGGTGCACATGTATGGATTCAGTAGGATATGATTTTCATTGTTTTTGGGGTAACTTGAAGGATCTTTTCGATTTGGCAAATTTTCCTCTCTTTAATTGAGAAAACCATACGAAAGAAGGGTTGAAAGATGAAGACCGGAGAAGATAATCAAAAGCGGTGATGCGGATTTTATCTCCCTGAGCAGGCCTCTCATAAGAGAGCCCGGCATTATCAATGAGTGGAAAAGCGGCAATCGGCACAGGGCTGCTTGTATATCATGCAATCAGTGCTTGGAGGCCCTCAGAAAGGGCGAAGGCCTATGGTGCGTTCAAAAAACTTTAAAGGAAAAGGTTGAACAGGGCCAAAAGTAGAACCTAATTTACAGATCTCGCCTCTAGACCCGGAAATGCTCGCCCGTTCCCTTCCGCTTCCAGCGCACGCGCTGAGGTAGTGGTTGTGTCAGCCCTGGTTGGACGCTCTTTTCAATCACCTGTGGCATGGAGGATGTCAGAAAATGACCTTGGGGTCAGGATCGGAATACCTTGAAACTCTTCCAGAATGAGTAGGTCTTTGTCGCCTGTTACAATGCAATCAGCATTGGCGTTTACTGCCAGCCCGAGAATCTTGACATCGTCAGGATCGCGACAAAGGTCCGCTGCGAGTGGAACCGGACTCAGCATGTTTGAGTGTTCCCTCAGAAGTTTACCAATGTCCTCAACAATGCTGCTAGGAAGCTTGATCTTCCGGTGGAGATTCCTCAGAGTCTCTTCCAGTAACTCATCGCAGAGCAGAATCTCATGGCTATGGAGGCAAAGCTCCATAATGGATTCGCAAAGACCGTGAGAAGCGAAAGCAGCAACGATAACGTTGGCGTCAAGGACTATCTTCATGAAATGGCCTTGAAGACATCCTCGTCCGTCAAAATCCCCTGAGCCTCAGCGAAAGGTAGGACCTTCCTCCGGAGTACTCGGAACTTTTCCACAGCGACATATCTCCGAATGGATTCTCGCACGATGTCGCTAATGGGTTTGTTTTGCTCCCGACTCAGTCTTTGCAGATCAGCCCTTAGCCCATCCGGCAGTCTAATAGTGAGCGTGTTCATAGTAAGACAATGTAGCACATCTCTCTAAGAAGGTCAATCCTTTCTTTTTGCGTCGAACTCTAAGCCAAGTCGCCTAATAGCAACAGAATGATGTTGTATTGCAAGAAGCTCCTCTAGTTGGAAGGCGTTTTCTGCGGCGGGGCTAAAAGAGCCCCTTTTTGGTTCAGATCAGGTCTTTTTTAGATCTGATATGCCCTTTCTCCCTTTAGACCCGAAAATGCTCGTCCGTTCCCTTCCGCTTCCAGCGCACGCGCTGGGTTAAGGGGTGATTCAGTTCAATGGCGCCCGGCCTCGGGCAGACTCCCACGCAGCAACCCGCATACCAGCACTCCTCCAGGCAGAGGCCGATAGGGGATTTTGTTCTCTATAAGAAAGAGTAGGCAGCATCCACCTCTTAAGGTCGCCACAGGTACATGAATTGTACCTCCGGTATCAGAGAGAGGAAATCACCGTTGACGGCGATAAGGTTGATGTCGATATCGGAGCGTTGAGGCGGGCCTGAGTAAATAGTCCCTTTGTAGCTTCCGGAACGACAGTAGGTAACGACCTTGGCCTCTGCCAGGTCAAGCGAGCCTTTTATTGCCTTGACCGCATCGTCCAGATAACCGATCTTATCAACGAGCTTGGCTGCCAGTGCCTGTTCTGCCGTGAATATACGACCATCTGCAAGCTTCTCGACCTCCTCTTGACTCAAAAGGGGTTTGCGCCCGGCATGCACAACCCCCACGAACCTATCATGGAAGGTGTCTATCACGGTCTGGATGATTTCTTTCTCTTCAGGGGTACTCGGTCTGAATGGGCTCCAGATATCCTTTTTGTCCGCCGATTTCACGGTTTCTTCCTGGATCCCCACCTTTGAGAGCAGCTGATCGACGTTGAACTTCATGGCTATCACTCCAATATTCCCGGTAATGGATGTTGGGTGCGCTATGATCTCGTCGGCTGCCGAGGCCACATAGTAGCCGCCCGATGCGGCCAGCCCGGTCACACATGCAACGATCCTCGTGCCGGTGCGTTCCTTGAATTCCATCAACTCATGGTAGATCGTATCAGTTGCGGTAACCGTTCCGCCGGGAGAATTGATCTTAACGACAATACCTTTTACTGACTCATCCTTCTCCGCCTTCTGGAGCTCCTCCTTGATTCGAGCTACCAATGAGGCCTCTGTACCTAATCCGAGCCCCTTTGACCTTTCTTTCTCCGAAATAACGGCCGATATGTCCATCAGGAGGATCTTGGCCTTGCCCTCCCCTTCCAGAACCCGCTCCTGTAAACCCCTCTCCGATGGAAAAAGGGGGATCGTGACAATAGCGCAGCCCGTGACAATGATAAGCACCGCAAGGGTAGACAAGATTATTCTTTTCATGGCATTGATATCCTCCTCATACTATTGATGGTGTCCGTTCAAAGTTCTGAGTTGTCCGTTGATAATAAGTTGCAAAACGATTCACTGAAACAATGTTCAACGGCAAAACTGCTACTATCCGAACAGGGCTTCGCCCCAATTGGAATATTGGGATACTGGAATAATGCGTTTTGGGGAAATGCGATGTTGTTTCCGGAGGCAAAAACACCAACCCTCAAAAAACCCACCTAACTTCAGTAAGTTGTAGAAATCCCAAGACGTATAACGACGGCTATCAATCCTCCACAAGCATGCAGATTATGTCCATTACATTGGTGCGCGTAGGACCCGTCTTTACCAAATCACCGAGGGATTCAAAGAACGAATATGAGTCATTGGACGCGAGGTATGCATAAGGGTCAAGGCCCGCGTTCCGAGCAGCCTGGCACGTCAGGCCACTCACCATAGCACCTGCTGCATCGGTGGGACCATCGGTACCGTCCGTTCCGGCACTCAGCAGGGCAATCCGATCCCAACCGTCCAGGGAGATAGCGCATGCCAGGGCTAGTTCCTGATTCCTGCCCCCCTTTCCCTCGCCGCGGATTGTTACCGTTGGCTCCCCTCCGGCCAATACGCAAGCAGGGGGCGCTATGGGCAGACCTGACTGGCTGATCTCCTTCCCGATGGCGGCAAATACCTGGGCTACCTCACGTGCCTCGCCCTCAATCTGAGATGACAGGATCATGGTGTTGTATCCAAGTGAGATGGCCTGCTCCCGAGCGGCCACAAGGGCATTTCTGTTATTCCCTACAATGAGGTTTTGCACCTTCGAGAAAACCCGATCTCCTATCTTGGGTGTTTCGGGTATCAAGCCGGCTGCACCCTCTTGAAATATCGTCATCACCTCTTTGGGTAGTTTCTCGGCAAGCTGATATTTTTCTACTATGGAAATGCAGTCACCGAAGGTGGTTTCATCGGGCACGGTTGGGCCTGACGCGATAACATCCAGCCTGTCACCGATCACATCCGAAAGCAGTAATGATACAAGGGTAGCTGGATATGCCGTCTTAGCAAGCCACCCGCCCTTGCTGCGCGAAAGGTGCTTCCTGATTGCATTTATCTCATCGATCGTCGCACCCGATTCCAGGAGGAGACGAGTAGTCTGTTGCTTTTCATCGAGACTGAGGGGAGGGCAAGGCGCCGGCAAAAGAGCGCTCCCTCCGCCGGAAAACGCGCATAGAATCAGATCCTCTTCCCCGCATTCACCTATCGTGTGCAAGAGTGATTCGGTAGCCTCGAGGCCTGCCTTATCCGGTATGGGGTGACCTGCCTCCATAGTATGCGTCTTCCCCAGAGGCATGCCATAGCCATACTTGACAATGATCCAACCGCTCGTTAGATGGTCCCCAAGTATCTCCTCCAATGCCTTGGCCATAGGCGCCGTACCCTTTCCTGCTCCAATCAGGAGAATCCTCTCGTAACGATCAAGGGCATATTCTCGGTCGCCCACAAATAGCTTGCTTCCCTCACGGCGAGCACAGTTTCGAACGGCCGCTTCGGGATCTACAGCATCGAGACCTGCCCTCAGTATGCGACCTAAGATCTCTTTGTGATTGTCAATCATCGTCAAACTCCGGCTATTCGCCAAGGCCGTGTTTTAAGCCCACCGGTTTGTAACCCCTTCAAGCGAGGTTCCGTGGCTGTCCGGTATTATCCAAAACGCTCTGCCACAGGAGTCCCGACGGATCTATCCTTTTCCGGCCACTCACCGAAAGATGGATCGGCACATGGACAAAATGTCCGTTCCATATTCCCACCATCATCCCGGTCCTCCCGGATAGAGCTGCATGCACCGCATTCTCCCCAAGCTGAAAACACAGCACGGAATCGTCGGGAGTGGCCGGTGCGCTGCGTATCATATAGGAGGGATCCAGGTATTTCAGTGTTGCCGGAATGCCTTTGGCCCGAAAGTATTCTGCAATTGCGTCTTTCAAGTAGTACCCTATGTCCCCGAGCTTCTTGTTTCCCGATGCATCGGTCCCCGCAACAGGCACGTATTCCTGCCCTGCGCCTTCTGCAACAACAATCACGGCATGCCGTTTCCTGGTAATACGGTCTTCGAGGTAGAAACAAACCTTTTCCACTGAAAAGGGGATCTCCGGTACCAGCACCAGGTTTACGTCGCTTGATGCGAGGGTGGCGTAAGCAGCTATGAATCCGGATTCCCTTCCCATGAGTTTCACGATCCCAATCCCGTTTCGTACCCCCTTGGCCTCCATGTGAGCGCCTGTAATGGGTATTTGGCTCATATCAACGGCGGTCTCGAAGCCGAATGATTTTTCCGTATATAAGAGATCGTTATCAATAGTCTTGGGAATGCCAATAACGGAGATATGCTTGCCTCTCTCCGTTATCTCTCTCGTGATTGCAAGTGCGCCCCTCTGGGTTCCATCACCCCCGATAGTGAAGAGCATGTCTATTTCCCTTTCCAGAAGGAAATCCGCCATGAGTGCAGGGTCTTGCGGGCCTCGGGATGTGCCGAGCATGGTCCCGCCATCCTTGTGGATGTCTTCTACCAGTTCCGGTTCAAGGATGAGAGGCTCATGATTGAACGAGGCGATCAAGCCCTCGTATCCATACCGCAAGCCAAGTATATCCTTCACGCCATAGCGGTACCACAGGACCATAACAAGGGACCTGATTACGTCGTTCAGGCCCGGGCACAGCCCACCACAGGTGACCAGAGCGGCGCGGCTCTTATCCGGATCAAAAAAGATCTTCTTTCGCGGACCTGCCTTTTCCAGGAAAGGCGGTTTATCCTGTCCTTTCCGGTACCCTGAAAGCGTTGCATCAATGAGCACCCCCTCGCTGGCATCAACGAATACCGCCGAATCCAGGGGAGAGGGATACCTGCACACACCAATTCTCTCGATACTGAAGCCCTCTGACATCAATTCTCCTCATTTCCCGGCAAACACGGTACATACAACAACGGCATTTTTACATTTTAAAAATACATAGACAATCAAAAACAGAGTCAAGCGGTAAAATTTGGCCAAACCCGCCATCTTCTGGTACTATGAGGCGGGTTTTTCAAAGGGAATTTGTAGGCTCCAGAAGTTCACACAGATGAAAGGAGGTATATCCCGTGAAGGCCATGATCCTCAAGGAATTCTGCGAGATCGGCGAGAGGGGTGCAGCGGGAAAAAGGACCGATTTACCCCTCAAGCAAGAACCGTTGGAATGGGCGGAAATACCGGCCCCTGTCCCGAATCCCAACCAGATTTTGGTTAAGGTTTCGGTCTGCGGGGTGTGCCACACCGAACTTGATGAAATTGAGGGAAGGCTCATTCCCCCAAAGTTCCCCATAGTTTTGGGACACGAAATCGTGGGAAGGGTGGAGACAGCCGGTTCGGATGTAGCCAAATTCAGGGCTGGAGACAGGGTAGGGATCGCCTGGATCTACTCGAGTTGCGGCACATGTGACTTCTGCCTCAGGGGTGATGAAAACCTCTGTGACCAGTTTCAGGCCACCGGCCTCGATGCACATGGTGGATACGCGCAGTACACCGTTATCTCTGAGGACTTTGCCTACCCCATCCCCGAGAGGTTCTCCGATGCCCAGGCCGCCCCGCTTCTCTGCGCCGGAGTCATCGGCTATCGGGCCTTGAGGCTCTCCGGCATAAAACCCGGGCAAGTTCTCGGGCTCTACGGATTTGGGGCGTCAGCTCACATTGCCATCCAGGTTGCCAGATTCTGGAATTGCCGCATATTTGTCTTTACCAGAAAAGGCCAAAAGGCCCATCAAGACTTGGCCAAGCAGCTGGGGGCGGAGTGGGTCGGCGCAACCGGAGATGCCCCGCCGGAGCTGCTCGATTGTGCCATTGATTTTACCCCGGTTGGAGAGCCGGTCAGAGAGGCGCTTAAGGTCTTGAAGAAGGGGGGAAGAGTTACTATCAATGCTATCCGGAAAATCAACCCGATCCCTGAATTGGACTATGCCACTTATGTGTGGCATGAGCGGGAGATAAAGAGCGTAGCGAATGTTGCGAGGAGAGACGCCGAGGAGTTTCTACCCTTAGCCGCGCAAATTCCCATCATCCCCTCTGTGCAAGAGTTCGAACTCGAAAAGGCCAATGAGGCCCTCAGACTACTCAAAGCAGGAAAAATGCAGGGGGCAGGTGTTTTAAGGATACCGCACTAGATTAACGCTCGCGCGCCGCTTTTCAGCGTTAACGTCCCTATTCGGCCTACTCATCTTGAAGCATACAAGACCTGCCCGTTTGCGCAGCGAGACTGCAACGGTGCAACGGCTATGGCTTGCTCTCCAAAAAAGGCCAGAAATAACTCTGGTCCGGTTGTTTGTTCAGGACAAGAGTTTCCTAATTATACGACGTCCCCCTCTTCACACAAGGCCAATGAGCTCTGATATTCGACCTTCGGAAGGAAGGGGAGACCTGATTGCCGAATGCTTAATTGCTGCCCGATATGATTGGGGCAAAAGGAAAACCCTGCTCCCAAAAAATGACAAAAGTGAAGCCTTGCCCCCGGGCCTTCACTAGTTTCCTCAACTACTCCAAGATCTCCAGGACACACCTCTTTCTCACCTTGGCCGAGGCAGCACCAAGTATCGTTCTCAGCGCCCTGGCGGTTCTTCCCTGCTTGCCGATGATCTTGCCCAAATCCTCTTTGGCTACCCCCACTTCAATCACAGAGGTATGCGCTCCCCCTAGCTCTGTGACCACGACGTCTTCCGGCTTGTCCACGAGCGCTTTTGCCAGGTATGCAATCAAATCCTTCATCTCAGCTTACCTCCCTGTTCGATTTCGCCACTACGCCACGGCAATTTGCCTCAGCCCTCTCACCTCTTTCCTGATTTTCTTACCGGTGCGAGAGCCCGTCACAAGACTTATTTACTAATGCCTGCCCGCCATTCTTCTGGCGGACTTGCCCGCCGTTTGTCTGGCGGGCCTGACCCCATTCAGTTGTCCTCAGGATTCAAGAAGCAAGACCCCCCGTTCTCCTAGACTACCTAATGGCAACCCTCCACAAGGGCCAGCATCAAGGGGAGGTACACTAAAAGTACAATGCCAGAAAAACTACAGAAGTCAAGACTGATTTTTCTAGGTAGTAAATACGTAGTTAAATTCAGTACTACCGGCTGAAGAGCAGGTTGGTATTGGCTGAGAGAGGAGAGCAGATTTCAATCGGCGATCAAAAGGCCAACTGTTTTTCTTACCTACTGAAACGGGTGTATCCTGACTAAAAGGAAGACCGAATTTTTCTTCGGTAAAGGGCAGCCGCAAAATAACCCTGGCGGTTCGGGTGAAACATCTGCGATGATAACCCCTCAACGAGGAGGTAATTGGGGCAACAGCCGGGTTTGATCCCGAAAATGGCAAAGGTAAAGATTTGACCCCCAGCTCACTAACCGCCCGGGAGCGTCTCCATCTTTAACTGTGCAGGTGTACTTTATCGAATCCGGGTCTAATGAATTCTCGTGCATCAGGAAATACTTGTTCCACTCTCCTGCGCAGCCGGTCAAGATGTACCAGCAGATCCACGATTTGCCTATCACCGAGAGGGTAATAGGTGCGTATTGCTCCCCACGCACCAATCGAACGGTCTATACCAATTAATGCGACTTTCGCCGAACCATCCGAGTCACGGTAAAATTCATCATGGATCTCCGGCTTTTCTTCCAAGCGCCCTCGGACTGCCCTCATGAGTTTCACATAAATCTGGTGTTGATACCAGCGAACCACTTGCACTGCCTCTTCGAGACCGGCACCTTCCCCCATCGGGGTGATAGTGGGTATCTTGAGCAACTCGTTCAGGTTCAGCTCATCTTCCGGTGGCCCAAAGAGGTCTCGTGCGGAATCAAACCAGTCATCCACCATCTCGCCATAAGCCTTGGCCGCACGGCAACATTCGTGGTTTCTGGCAACTTCCTTGTTATACCTGTCTTCCTCTGCCGGTTCACCACTATCCAGAGAATCCAGATCGATCCCTTCTCGCTCCGCAGCTTCTTTCAACAGATCAAGGGTCACCTGAAACGTCTCGGCCAATTTCCGCCAAAATAATTCGTTGGTGATATCACGGCTTTCAGGATCAGCAGACTCTTCATCGCCAAGTGCGAAATTCAAGCATCGGGAAGTAAACTGACAACGCTCACACCATCGATCACAGTAATTATAGATCCCGGTGATAAACTGTTTATTTTGGGCGAGCTTCTTAATTTGTTCCTTATTCATGATATCCTGTGCTGCCTCCGGTATGGAGCTCCGGTCTTCCGGCCTGACCATTACCATGCAGAATGTTTTCTGCATGGTCTACCATTACTCGCTTTTTTTCAGGGGCGAAATAGATAGTTCTATGGAGGCCTCCATTCTCATTCGGCCTGTTTATGCGTCCGACGGTTGATCGATTACGGAGGGGTATCTTTAAACTTTTCTGAAGCTGGTTCTCCACCAATTCCCCAATGGGATTTTTGGATTTCATGTACGATAACCTCTACGGCCTGTAATGGTATGCCCAAATCCACAAAGACCTTGGTTATACCCTCTATCACGGTCTTGGCCTTTTCCTGGCCAAAACCTTCCCAGACGTTTACATGAACAATAGGCATTTCCCACCTCCCAAGCATGCATTGGATCTAGTCTAACGGAGTAACACTGTATATCAAAAGTGCGGAACCGGGCCACCCTTTTTTTAGGGCAAGCCCAAAATGTGATTGCTGCAAAGGCCGGCATTACTCCCGAAAAATGGCAAAAGGAAAGGTTCGACCCCAAGCTCACGTTAGACAAGGCTCAACAGCAGACCGCATTCACGCGAGCATCTCCCGGATGGTATGTTCGTATTCCGGGAAATATCGGCCAATGACCGGAAGGTCGAAGGTCTTCAGGATGCTGGTGTTACTTTCCCGCTTAAGGAGAAATTCAAATGACTTCTCCACGAGTTTCTCTGCTGAAACACGGCCGCCAGTCAGCTTCTCATGATATGAAGGATCGACGGCAACTGTATGGGTAGTTGTTGTCCGGCCCTTCACGGTTACCTTGAAGGTACGCTCGTCAATTTTTTCCACCGTTATCATTGTGCATCCTTCCTACCAGCGAACTCCTTACTTGGATGACTTCCGAATATCTCGCAATTGCTGTTTAACGGCCGGTAAATCCCGTTGAATAATCTCCCAGATAATACCTAAATCGACACCAAAATACTCGTGCACAATACGGTGACGTAGCCCAATGATCTTAATCCATTCTATCTCAGAATGTTCACCTTTGAAACTGTCTGGTAGGCGATTAGCAGCTTCACCAATTATCTCAAGATTTCGAACCACGGCATCAGTGGTCTTCTCATCCTCTTCAAACGATTTACGAGGCATACCCGATGTGTAGCGCTCTATTTTCTCAATGGCTTCCCAAATGTCTTCGATCAGGAGAACAGCCGGACGCTTAGACATAGATCAGTTCCTTTTCGATAACTTCCAGGTATTTCGGTTTTATCGCTCTTCGTGATACTACCTCCACAGGGAGTCCGAGCAGTGTTTCAATCCTGTCTGCCAACGTGACGAACTCCAGTCCAATAGAAGGATCCACGTCTACGAGGATATCCACATCGCTGTCTGCGTGCTGCTCGTCACGGGCGTACGAGCCAAAAAGCCCCAGGCGGCTCACCTTAAACCGCGTCTCGAGTTCATATCTGTGCTTGGTCAAAAGACTCAGAATTTCCTTTCGTGTCTTCATATAGACTCATATCCTAGTTCTTTGAAACTGTGTGTATAAGAGTACAACATGAAAGAGATTATTTCAAAAACATTATTGCGTGAGGCTCTCTAGCAAAGCTCCCACTCGGCTGCCAGAGATTAGCCTTATCAATGTACCGTAGGTTAGATACGTCGATAAATCCATCAAAACCAGCTACTGGGCCACAACGTATGCCGGTTTTGGGCTATTCTCTCGCGCGAAGGATGCTGACGAATGTTATTAGGACCGTGGCGGGCTTGTCCGCCAGTTTTCTGGCGGGCCTGGTACCGATTTCACACCTCATATGTATTTGATTTTTCTCGCCGCTCGCAGTATGGTAACAGGGTAGAATCCTCATACATTCAGATATGTCAATAGGAGGCACATATCATGGTTCCCTGGGAGACCTATATCATTGAACACAAGGATCAATTTGTCGGTGAGCTCTTAGAGCTCTTACGTATTCCAAGCATCTCAAGCTTGCCCGATCATAAGCCCCACGTCCAGAGTGCAGCCGAGTGGATAGCGGCTCGCATGAATGAGGCCGGGATCGAGTCAGTTCGAATTATGCCCACAGACGGCCATGCGGTGGTCTACGGCGACTGGCTCCACGCTCCCGGTAAACCGACCGTATTGATTTACGGCCATTTCGACGTGCAGCCAGTGGATCCCCTCGAGCTATGGGAAAACCAGCCCTTTGAGCCTGTAATAAAGGGCGGTCGCATTTATGCCAGAGGGGCCAGTGATGACAAGGGCAACCTCTTTATTCCCATTACCGTGGCTGAAGCCATGTTCAAAACCCAGGCCGGTTTACCGCTCAACCTCAAGTTTCTCTTTGAAGGACAGGAGGAGATCGGTAGCCCCCAGCTGCCGGATTTCATCTCTGCCAACAAGGCTCTGTTGGCGTGTGATCTGGTTTTGAGCGCCGACGGCAGCCAGTGGGCTGAAGATCAGCCAGCCCTGATTCTGGGCACTCGCGGACTCGCCGCGTTTTTCATCGATGTGCAGGGCCCGGATCACGATCTCCACTCGGGGACTTACGGCGGCACCGTGGCCAACCCGATCCACGCACTAGCTAGCATCCTTGCCTCCATGCACGATCGAGACGGGAGGGTCACCATACCGGGGTTCTACGACGATGTCCGGCCGCTGAGCGACGAAGACCAGGCTCAAATAGCTCGCGTGCCCTTTGACAGGGATGAGTACCTCAGGGAGACCGGTGCCGAGGACGTTTTCGGTGAACCGGGCTATACCTGCTATGAGCGTGCATGGGCGCGCCCGACCCTGGAAATAAACGGCATATACGGCGGCTTTCAGGGTTTGGGCGTGAAGACGGTCTTGCCGAGCACCGCTCATGCCAAGCTTACCTGCCGCCTCGTCGCCGACCAGGATCCTTCACGAATAGCCGACAGCGTTGTATGCCACGTCAACAGCGTGGCGCCGGCTGGGGTTACGATGACGGCTACCAAAGCCGAGGGCGGGGCCATGCCGTATCTGGTTCCCGCAGATCACCAAGGCATGCGTATCGCTGGCACGGTCCTGGGCGATCTTTACGCAACAGCGCCCTATCAGATACGCTCGGGCGGAACTATCCCTGTAAACTCCCTGTTCCTGCAGTACCTGAACACCTACACCATCGTTTTTGCCTTTGGTCTTCGAGACGAGCGCGTGCACTCGCCCAATGAATTCTTTCGACTTTCCAGCTTCGAGAAGGGCCAAAAGGCTTACGGGATGCTCTTTAATCGGCTGGCAGAGGAGTTGAGACGGGGTTGATTCCATGAGTTCACATCCCAAATAGCCCTCAATCAGGCAGAGAGAGGCAAAGGATAGGGCAGCACTGATCTTTCGAGGTAATAGCCCTATTCACTCACTTTTGCCTATGTTTTCGTGAACGGCGCGGGAATGCACGCCCTCAGTCTCTTGCAGAGTTGATGAGCATCAAGGATCAAATAGTGGTCGGCGCTATCAGCGCTTTTCTGGATGGCCCCGCACACATATTCCGAGCCGGATAAACGCTTCACCTTGTTTTTACGTGAAAGCCGCTTCTTCTTTGGGATTTGGTCCGTAAAAACTATGGAGCGTTTGCCACCGCTTCCCAGAAATAACATTCCGCCCCCATTCGTGTCCAAGAGGCCATCAATCCGGTCATCGGTCAATAAACGAAACGTGGTCTTTTCCAAATCCTTTGAAGACAGGTGGTTCCACGCCGGTTCGATTCCGCGTTTGATGCCGGAAAACATTCGCTTGCAATCCATCATTGTGAGTTCACCTTTATCACTCGCCTTTTTTAGCAGACGGCGGTCGGCTTTGGAGGCTTTGATGACGTTGTCTTCGCCCACGGCGTACTTTTTGCCCCCCATCTGGAATAGAAAGTAGCTTCCCGAAGTCGGGGATGCCTTTTTAGGTTCTGTTTCCTTAGCACCTGAATCAAATGCTCCTTCTTCCCAGTCTTGGGATTGTACGTCCTTGGATGTCGACTCACCATGGGTTTGGCGTTCCTGAGGTTCATCTGCCGAACTCGCACCCTCGGCACTAGAATCGTGCTCCAGAAGGCCCCAGTCCGTGACCTCAGGATTCTCCGGAACTTCTTCCACTTCCACGATCACTGCCTCGTCCTCAGCAGATTCATCGGAAACAGGTGCGCCGTGGCCCTGACATACAGCGGTTCTTATGACCTCAAGTTCAGAACGAGCGGTGAGCAGATCATCGCGAAACCGGCTTACCTCCCCTTTTATAGTATCCACCTGGCCCTTTAACCTCATAAACTCTTCGGCCAGCTGACCCCGCACATTGTCAAGATCGTCCGAAAAACCTCTGAGATTATTCATCTGGCCTTTTAGCGCCGCAAACTCTTCGATCAGATGGGCCCTTGAATCGTCGCTCTTTGTGAAGCCCTCTTTCAGGCCATCAACCCCGCTCTTTAACGCGGCAAGTTCCTCTCCCAGGTATGAGCGCAGATCATCAAGGGCCGTGAAAATCTCGCCCGCCGGTACGGTTGCTGAAGACGGCTCAGCAGCCGATGCGGGTTCCGAATCCCCTGCACCGGTCTCTCCGGTCCGCGACACCGTCTTTATTCGTGAGGGTCCCCCACCTGGAGAGATCTTGGCCTTGAACTTGTTAAACCTTTCAATCTCTTTGCTTATCAGCGCAATTTTTTCATGGGTCGATATGCCCTGATTCTCGACCACGCTTTGCATGCACCGAAATGCCGAGTTCAGTAACGTGGTGGTGTCCTGGTGAGCATCGGGCTTTTTCAGTTTCATGTACCCAACAAGCAACGACATGATCTTGAGCAACGCCAGCACCTGTGTATCACCTGCGTAGGAGCTTTCGAGTTGCTTGACTTCGGTTTTGAGGGCACTGATGGTCTCTTCGCTGATTTCCGTGTTAATGGCGAGCATCAAGCCCCTGAGCTTGTCGAATGGCGAAACAGCCACACCGTCTAAGGTCGTACTACCACCTTCCTCTTTCCCGAATATGTCGTCCAGCCTCTTATCGAGTTCACCTACAATGGAGTCTGAGTTAAATACATCAGACATTGGGCTATCCTTGAAGAATCTCGGTGAGTAACAATGATCGAAACAACTTCCCTTCAGATGGGAAAAACACAAGGAAAACGTGGTCTGTGAAACAACATCATCACAACCACCGTATGTTTATCAAAACCTTTCTAAACGAAGACTGAATCCTTCCGGAACCAAAAAGCCGCTGCGCGAGCGTCCCCTTTCCTGTTACATAAGGTCTCCCGCTCAAAAAACCTCATTAACGTTATCGGCAACAGGTGATCTTCAGTTGAGGGAAATGTCATTTGTGGAGTTAGGCGGGGTGTGAAGGGTGTGCCGGAGTTGACATGCAGAATGTTCAAACGGTGCTTGGTTTACCATGTTATGAAAGGAAGCTGAGAGCTGATCGCTGAATGCTTACTTGCTGCCTGCTATGATTGGGGAAAAAGCCGGGTTTGATCCCGAACCATGGCAAAAGTAAAGATTTGCCCCCGCGCTTTTTCTACTTTGTTTCTCAACGGCGGCCCCCATGTGCCCCTTTTTAGGATGTCCCCGTCTTCATGCATCCTGGAATCCTATGATCTAATGTCCTTCATTTCTTCAGAGAAAGAGCCATGAGCAGACCCTTTTCAAGTCATCAGCCCCCTTATATGAGTCATATGAAACTATCGAGGAATTCCTTAGGAGTAACAATCCTTATGCCCATATAGTTCTCTATCGCTATGAGACTCTTGTCTCCTGAAATGACAAAGTCGGCCTTCAAAGCAACAGCACATTCTATGAACTTGTCATCATCTGGGTCTTCTTCGACTAAATGTAGCTCGGGTGTTTTTGCCGAGAAGGTGATATGAAAACCATGCGCAAAAAGATGTAATAGTTCGCTTAATTCTCGCTCATTCTTTAATCCAAGACGTTGAAGAACTTCTACGTATTCGTCGATGATCGGTTTGGAAAGACAAAGCATCAGTTGACCGGATTTCCATAGGTCCACGATCTTCCTGGGATTCCCGCCAAAAAAAGAGGAAACGAAAACGTTTGTGTCAACCACAACCCTAATCACTTTTTTGTTCTCACTTCCTGAATGGCACTCTTAATGTCTTTTGGACCAAATCCACGAGATTCCAATTTGGCACCGATACGCTTCCACAGATCATCAACATAGAGGCCTATGTCGCGATCCTTGACATAATCTTCGAGTAATTCTCTGACAACTTCACTAATACTCTTACCCTCACTCTTGGCGAGATTATTGACCTTAGCTTTGAGTTCAGGATCGATTCGGACTATCATTTGGGTCGACATTGTGCACCTCCGATACTATTGATATACTGTTTATACAATATATCTTAAGGATGTGCAAGACCAAAATTCGTATTGTGCTCAACAAGTGGAGAGAAAAGCCCTATTACTAGCTATGTTCATTAAACCGTCTGGGTAGTTTAATGAATTTTGTCTTTTACAGCATTTTCCAGTGGATTGGTTTTTTCGCCTTCGCCAGAATACCCTGCATTTTAGTATGGGGAGCTTTATTAACATCAGTTTTCAGCGCGATCGCATAAAGGTGGAAGTCTGGAATGAATTCTCTGGTGGGGAGGCGATTGTTTGAAAAGAAGAAGTCTGATCCCGAAACATTTCAAAAGTAAAGATTTGCCCGGGCTCATTTCGTCAAATCAGTTTTTTAAGGGCGGCCCCTTTTGCATTAATCATCGCAACGGCTTAAAAAGATACTCAAGCCCGTTTATCTTCACTTCATACAAGATGTTCAGCATCCGGCCCAGTTCCCCTTCCGGAAAGCCTTTTTTCGCAAACCATATGACATAGGGCTTGGGAAGATCGATGAGCAGACGACCCTTATATCTCCCAAAGGGCATTCTTGTCTTGGCAAGTTTCAATAACACTGCAGGATCTGGTGTTGCGTCTTCCATTAGGTTATCCTTGAATCAAATACTATTATCGCAAATCTCCGCTTGCCTGTTATGGTATAACAGAAGAGATCAAAGGGACAGGTGACCCCCATACACTTTTTGTATTGCCTTTTTTCATTTTCTATTGTTTTCTTGTCGTTCATCATCTCTCCCTAAAGGGGGTTCATTATTGGTGACAATGATCGTTATTCTTGGGGTAGTTCTAAAATCCAAAGTATCTCCTAAGTGGATGAGAAGATTCGTTTAGCACTTACATGCTTCATCAGCAACGTCCTTAGCTATGATTCTTGTGCTAATGGGCGGTCAGCTGACTGTTGATGAGCATAGCCAAACACTGGGGGGCAAATGTTCGGAAAAATCCTTATTTCCGTCTTTACACTGATGCACATCTACGTTTTTTGGCGTGCTGCCTCGGTGCCACTTGTAAAGAGGGGTGTCTCCCGAAAGTGCCTCATTGGGGCAGGCGTGGCCCTCTGGGCAATCTTTTTTTTCGGTCGCGTTGTTGGTCACGGTGGCACGGGAGTCATGGCTGGGACACTTGAGTTGCTCGGCATGAACTGGATGGCCGTGCTGTTCCTGACCTTCGTACCTCTCCTTGCAATAGATCTCGTCACCGCCTTTGGTTTCCTCATGCCCAGGCTGGCTCCCTCGCTGCGAGGCTGGGCCTTGGTAGCCGGTGGAGTACTTTCTCTAATCGCGCTCTTTCAGGGCCTGCGGCCACCGGTGGTGCAAAGATACGAGGCGAGCCTTTCCGGCCTTCCAGGTGAGATGGACGGAACCGTGGTAGTCGCGTTGTCTGACCTGCACCTCGGTTCATTGCTCGGTGAGCGTTGGCTGGTGGATCGGGTCGCCCAGGTCCAGGCGCAACGGCCCGACCTCGTGGTTCTGCTCGGCGACATCTTGGAAGGACATGGCCAGCCCCAAGATAACCTGCTTTTGACTCTGCGCCGCCTCTCCGCACCTCTAGGTGTCTGGGCCGTCCCTGGCAACCACGAGCTCCACGGGCGCCGCGACACGAGTATGAGCCTGATCGAGAACGCAAGCTTCCAAGTGCTGCGCAACCGCTGGGTTGAAGTCAGGCCCGGCCTCGTTTTGGCAGGCGTTGAAGATCTCACCACCAGACGCCGAACCGGCCAAGGCGGCGATCCCATATCACAAGCCCTCGCGGGTCGATCTCCTGGTGCGACGGTCCTCCTTTCACACACGCCGTGGCAGGCCGAGAGAGTGGCAAAAGCCGGTGTGGGCCTGATGCTCTGTGGCCACACCCACGGGGGTCAGATCTGGCCATTAGACTATTTGATCCGCCTCGCTTACCCCCTATTGGAAGGGCGGTACGAGGTTGACGGCACGACGGTTATTGTCTGCCGCGGCACGGGTACGTGGGGGCCGCGCATGAGGCTCTGGCGGCCCAGCGAGATCCTCCGCGTTACGCTGCGCGGGAAGGAAAAGTGGGATATGACTAGATATTAGTATGCAAAAAGGCATCAATTTCAGTAGGTCCGCAATGACGCATAGGTCCGTTTAACTTGATACTTCCCTGCAGCTTGCTGCAGGGTTACAACATAGTTCCTCCCCCTTGATGGGGGAGGTTAGGTGGGGGTGATAAAATGTTTGGTCACTCTCCAATTTCATACCAGTCACAGCTCAAAGGTAAAGATTATTCCACTTTGCCTTCTTATTTTCACCATACCTATGTCCTCTATCATTTGAGGGCCAACGGACTAGAAGAGCGGTTTCAACTGCCATAACCATAATGCAATTCCCAAGTAACTTAGTAGAGATAGATAATCTTCTATTATGGCAAAAGGAAGGGTTTGATCCCGAAACATGGCAAAAGTAAAGATTTACTCCGGCTCACCTTGGCAACTTAGTTTTTTTAGGGGCGTCCCGCCCTGCATAAGAATAATGAATAATTAACAGGCTGTTGCCCAAATCCTTCTTTTATATTTGATTTATTTTAAATTATTATATTTTATTATAATTTTATTGATACTATAGCATTTATAGTGTATACTCATGGCATCATT
>Ga0307378_10001734_pt1 | contig 34689 bp, 38 predicted proteins | sample UN1MG_FD_202238 | JGI IMG/M metagenome (GOLD analysis project Ga0307378, IMG submission 202238) | Soil microbial communities from Risofladan, Vaasa, Finland - UN-1 | ecosystem: Environmental > Terrestrial > Soil > Coastal area > Acid sulfate soil | place: Finland: Risofladan, Vaasa | collected... | reverse complement strand
CGGCATGACTGACCTGCCAACCAAACCCTACGAGGGATTATACAACGCGCCGGGTGGCCCGATGGTGCGGCATGGCCAATCCCGTGGGTTCTCTCCGTTGGTTGGAAGCAGTCACCTTATTCTTCCGATTCCTCAGATGCTCGCTGACGGTCTGCTAAAGAAAACCGGACCCGACCGCTACGAGACCATCAAAGAGATCAGCCTGACCCAAGCAGACGACGGCACCGACTTCTGTTGCGGTATCGGGGTTTTGATCGTATCCGGGGCGTGGCTTCCGGGGCAGCTTGAGCATCCTGTTATCATCGACTTCTCAGCCCTGCGCGCAGAGAACGTACAGCGCGAGCGCAACGAGCCGCCACCACCAGAGATTGTTTCCATCTCTCCAACGTCCGGCCTGTACTTGGGCGGAACAGCGGTGACCATCACGGGCTTGAACTTCGACACGCCTAACGCCGGGACCACCAAGGTGTACTTCGATGCCAATGAGGCTACGAACGTGGTGGTAGTGAACGACACAACCATCACTTGCGACACGCCGCCCGGAAACCCCGGAACTGTCTTGGTCACCATCCAAAACGACAACGGGACATCCAGCTAATGGTTAACTTCACTTACGTCGCACAGGGCATCACTGTTGAGTTCAATGCAGCTACGTCGAACTTTGACCGCAGCACTGGTGACCAACTGATCGAAGTCGTGGTGACGACGGACGATGAGCAGCGAACACAGTACGCTGTAACTGTTGAGGTTATTGACCTGCTTACTGGCTCTGCCCAGCCTGCTGGTGACGACTACACCTTCTCTCCAAACCCGAAGGTGCTGAATATAGCCAAGGGTTCCAAGAGCGGTTCCATCCACACGGTAACGATCAACATACCGGCTGGCTCAGATACCGGGAACGAGACTGTAGACCTTGGTTTGCAGAACCCAACGCTATCTGCGCTTGGCACAGAGACCGCCCACGAGGTCACGATCAACAATGCTGTTCCGGCGCAGACCGTGACCTTTGAGTTCATTCTGGCAAGCTACTTTATGCTCAACGACTTCCCGAAGTCGGAGAACATTGGTGTCCGTGTCGTGACCAGCGATGGCAATGCACTTGCGATTCCAGCCAGTGTTGAAGTCCACGACTTGCTGACTGGCTCAGCCGCTACTCCCGGCGACTACACAATGACGACGCCTCAGACTCTCAACTGGTCAGCCGCAGAGGCGGACATGACGGTAAAGAACGCAACGGTAAACCTTTCCGGTGCGAACGGTCCAACGGTCGCAGTTAATGTTGACCTACAAAATCCGGTTGGGGGTACAGAAGGTGGCCAGAATACTGCTGTTCTGGACATCCAGCCCGGTGGTGCCTAACTGGTCAGATTCACAGGTATCACCCAAACCTTTTCACTCGCTACTTTTGCAGGAACAGCTTTCATACTAAGCTCTTACCAGCTAAACTCGCCAGATCGTGAGGGGGTTTGTGATGGATCATAATTTGGCATCGTTTGGTGCGTCTCTTGACGGGAAGGAACTTTACGTTCTACCCGGTTTGAAGAGTCTTATCATTCGCGATGGCGGCTACGGTTACACTACTGTGGTTCCAGCAGTCATGGAATCCGGGCACCACGTTCTGGCGGTCAGCCACTATGGCTCAAATGAAGAGTCGAACCGCATCATCGAATCCGGTTTGAAGGACATTGGTGAAGCTGCGGGGCGTACACATCTGCGCGAAGCGTCCTTCGTCAAGGTCTCTGTTTTCCGCCCTGCCATGCGCACCCCGGCGAGCATGACCCGCCTGAAAGAGTTTCTGGCTGGCGCGGGCTTCGGCGGCAAGCTGGACACCCTCTCAATGGTTGAGGCTTCGCCTGAGAGCGCGATGGGGCTGGATGTGCCTGTCTCCAACCCAAAACCCATCTCCGAGACGATACAGCGTGGTCTGAAGGCTCAGGACGAGGCTGTGATGATGAGCCTTCGCTTGACTTGCGAGGGTGCGAAATCGCTTTCGTTCGACATCCACAACATGCTTCACGGCAAGGACGCCATTGGTTACCCGTTGCCGTTCGTGGTTTCACGCATGGCTTTGGAGTCTGGTACATCGGAGAAGCTTCAGAAGGTCGCACAGGAAGCCCTGATAGAGCGCTTCGGTGACAACCTGATCCGATGCACCGTGACGCCGGAAGACGGACTGCCGGTTCTGGAGTACGCAGTTCAGGTCTCCCCGGATGCCGTCAAGCTGCTGAGCGAGCAGACCTACCCGACATTCAACGCGGACTCCCAGCACAACTGCATCCACGTTGTAGAGTTCCGCACCAAGGACAAGATCGACGGTGAACTGGCTGAGAGGATCGAGGCAGCCTGCCAAGCTAGTGCGGTAGGAGTGAACTTCGAAGTGCTGGAAGGCGAGATGGGAATGCGCATTGGCTTCCCGGCTTACAGCCGCCTGCCCGCCAACACGTCGGAAGACATCCAGAAGCGCGTCAGCTTCATTGAAAGCCTTCTTCGCGATGTGTCAGTGGCGGACACGCTGGTACACAAGACAGTGGACTTCACGACTGAGAACGTCAAGAAGACGCATAAGGCGAACGGTGAGTACGCTCGTCTGAGCAAGGTTGAGGCAAGCAACTTTGCCTACGCCCGCTTGGTTGGCAGCAAGACAGTGAGCCAGAAGCTTGCGGCTGGACGCCTTGGCGCTCCGGTCAACGGCGCGTGGTATTTCGAATCGAACGTCCCCGGTCACATCCTGTCCCTCGTGCAAGAGGACTCAGGCAAAGTGATGGTGGGTTACTTTGTCGAGAAGGGTTCAACAGAGGATCGACCAAGCGCACGCGCCGAAGCAAAGCGTCTGCTGTCGCTTGTTTAGATTCTTGTTGACCTATCCTTTAGTGCGTGCTACACTACGCACGTCATAGGGATGGCATGGTTAGGGAAGACCTCAAGAATCGCTTCCCGGCTCTGTTCTGGAAAATTTCAACAGTTGATAAGGTCAGCCGAAAGCGCGCCAGCGTGCCGCTTCGTTGCCGTCCCATCGCCTGTAAGTCTTCTCCGGTCCAGCTTCCCGATGACGGTTGGGATTCCGACCTTGAAGAGTTTCTGTCGGAGACCATCGAACCAGTTGTCATCAAGCTGGATTTCGACGGTGGAGTTGCCACACTGAACGCCCTGATTTTGAAAGCTGGTGATGGGGACCAAGTGGCGGTTGCTGCCCTGAATAAGCTGATGAAGGATAACACCACGAAAGTATCGCCTGACGTAAAGGCGGTTGTGAACGAACTGTCGATGAACTTAGGTCAACCGATTTCAAAGGAGATCAGCGGCTTAGATGACCTAGAACTGTGAGGGGATATGACAACCAAGGGCAACAAAGGCAAGTCCAGTGTCGGCAACACGGACTTGTCCCCAAACCGAATCAAGCGGCTCTATGAAAAGGGCTCAAAGCGGCTGTTCCGAAGCGAACGTCCGGGCTACCCGAAGGGTAAAACTTCGCTGGTGCCCGTCCATGACGTTGACGCTGCTGTTCAGTCGTACAAGGAACGCAACATCAACACCGTCATCCTGCTGCTTACGGATGGCGAGTCGTGGAAGTATTACGACGCGGACCTCGCTGCGCTTTACACGAAGCGCGGGCTGCGCGTCTTCCGTTTCCCGATCATTGACTTCAGTACGCCTACTCCGCAGATGATGGCGCGGTGCGTGAAGCAGATTCATTCGTGCCTCAGCGGTCGCGCCAATTCCAAGTCGTGGAAGTGCGAAGGCGTCGTCGTGCATTGCTCTGCTGGCATGGGTCGCACGGGTCTCGTCGGTGAATGCCTCGCCATGTATATGGGCAAGGCGTGGTGCGAAGGTGGCTACTACGGTGAGTCCACCAAGCAGGGTGATTTCCTTTCAGTGTTCTGGAAGCATCTCAACAAAGAGGGTCTGTTCACTGCGCAGGCTGAGCGGGACATCGCGGGCGGCTGGAACTACATGAAGTCTCGTCGTCGTCCTTCTTCGAAAGACACCATCTTCTCGACGGACTGGCGCAAGAGTCAGATGCTTGGCGACGGTGATTATCTTTCTGCCCGCTACCCGAAGCTGGGCGGCTACACCAAGACGAGCATCAAGGTTGACCCGGAGATTGACCCGTACAAGAAGCGTCTGATGATCGAGCAGATCACCAGCAAGAAGAACAAGGACGATGACTTCGCCATTTTTGACGACGACTTTGAGGACGAAGATGAGTAGCAGGATCAAGCGTGGTGATGAACATTTTCAGAAACGATCAGCCGGGAAAACAGTCTCGGCTGATCTTTCAAGCAGTTTCAGCGAACCCGACAGCTACGAGGTTATTCCGGTTGAGAAGTGGACGATGTTTGACCTGTGGGATTTCATCCTCAGCTTTCCTGAGACCGACACGGCTCCGCTTCCGCGTAACGGAAACAAGGCGACATCACGGTTGGGTGCAGTGCTGGAGCGCGTGGGGATGAAGCGTGCCAAGGAAGTTGGTGAGTTCTACGCACGCAACTTCAAGCGTCTCTACAGGCATCTGGACTGGAAGACCGGCGCGAACCCTTTTCAGTTCGCTGCCTTCTTCGATGCGATAGCGCACTGCGCTAACAACGGCATCAACAAGTTTGGCAAGCAGGACCGCATCGGCAATAAGACGGCGAAGGACTACAAGAGCGGACAGCTTTGATGCGGCGTTGGCTTACAGAGGAAAAATTGAGCAAAGTTAGCCGGTCGCTTCTGCGGGCGGCTAATGTTCCGCTCAGGTTTTGGGACGCCAAGTTCAAACTAATCAAAGATCAGGAAGTCAGGGAAGTGTTCGAACCGATGCTCGCCAGCGTTCACGAGATGGTGAACGAGGGGCGTGGACTGTTGCTGTGCGGACCACTGTCTGGTGGCAAGACAGCATTGAGTGTCGTGTTCGCCAAGGAAGTGATTCGGCGTGGTGGTGTCGTCACGTTTATCCCTGTCGATAAGTTCATGGACATCGTAATCAACAACGTGCGCATGAAGGGCGAAGACGAAACCCTGATGCAGCGAATTGACCGTTCTCATCTGGTGATCTTGGACGACCTTGGCACTGAAGCTTTCAAGAAAATGGGTGCGGGCACTGCCATGCTGGAGTCTCTGGTTCGCCAGCTTTACAACAACAAGGCTTCCCTGATTGTGACCAGCAACAAGTCGGTTGAGGAAATCAAGGAAGACTACACTCCAAGCCTCTTTTCGCTGATCCAGCGGATGTTGAGTGATTATGGCGTAGAGAACAACCAATGGGGCAAGAAGCATGGACATTGATGCCTCATACTTTTCCAAGCTGATCCAAGATCAGAAGCCGGAAGACTTGTCTGAAGTCAGGCGCGACTTCTTCGTTGAGGACGAGTGGAAGGAACGCTACGACTGGACGATTGAGTTCTACCGCAAGCACGGGGAACTCCCGAAGCGTGAGACCTTCGAAGTCGAGTTCGATGAGAAGCTTCCCAAGACCTACGAGCCCATCAGCTTCTATGCGGATGAGCTTCGCAAGCGTGGTCTGAACAACGCTATCAAAGAAGGTTTGAAAACGAAGACCATCAAGGCTCTGGAAACAGAGAGCCCTGATGATGCGCTGAAGTCCATGAAGATTTTGGCAGCGGACCTCACACAGTCTTTCACTCCAGCGTCAAATGCGTCTGCGATGAATCTTCAGTTGACGTTGAGCCAGCGTTGGGAGATGTATAAGCAGCGCAAGGCAATGGAAGGAATCCTTGGCATTGGTACTCCGTGGGCCAGCCTCAATGAAGCCACGTTGGGTTGGTGCCCCGGAGACCTGATTTATATTCTGGCAAAGTCCAGCGTTGGCAAGACGTGGATTGCGTTGATTCTTGCTGACTACGCGCAGAAGGTATGCGGCAAGAACGTGCTGTTCGTGTCGCAGGAGATGCCACCTAAAAGCGTCTCTATCCGTGCCGACTCTGTTGGTGCCCGCGTCAGTGCGCTCCGGTTTCTGAAGGGAGAACTGATGACCGAAGAGTACGAGCGCTTCAAGTCGTACTTCCAAACTTTCAAGAAAAAGGACAACGGGTGGGGAGCGTACCACATCCTTGGTCAGAGGGACGTGCGCTCAGTGCTTGACCTTGAAATTGCCATCGACACCTACGCACCGGAACTCGTGATTTGGGATTCCTTCTATCTGGTCGCTGACAAGAAGTGGGATGAGCAGGCGAAGCTTGTGCAAGGCACCAAGCAGCTTGCTGAGGCGAAGATGGTTCCGATCATTGGTACAGGGCAGTTCAACAGACTGGTTGGAGGCGAAGACCTGAAGGCTGACCAGAACGCAGCGGCAGGTTCGGCTGCTGTCATTCAGGATGCTGACGTGGTGTTGGGTTTATTTCAGACCACAGAGATGAAGGGCGCGCACGAGATGATGATGTCGAGCCTGAAGGTGCGTAGTGGTATGGCACTTGAAGACATGACCATAAATTGGGACTTGAACACGATGGAGTTCCACCAGAAGGCTTCTATGGGGCCGATGGGGGACGACGACACAGACGAAGAAGAAGACTTCAAAATGAAGTTCTCATCAAAGAACAAGGGATGATTTAGGAGAATAGAATGCAGGCAGAAAAGACAGTGGGTAGCGGTGTCGGCTCCGCTACCCACCAAATCCAACCGGTAAATCAGGGCTACAATGAATACCCTGATAAAGTACCCAGCGGGTTTACTTCGTTCAACCCTTACCGACAGGTTTCGCACAACTTTCTTGTGCCGGTGGACCTTGCCGAGCGCGGTATTTCCAGCCGAGCGCAACTGGTCTATGGCCTGCTGCGCAAGTACGCCGGTCAGAACGGTCGCTGCTTCGTTGGTCGTGTCCGCATGGCCAAGGAACTGAACTGCACGGTGCGCACGATTGCCCGTGCGCTCAGTGAACTGATCGAGAAGAAGCTGATCGTCCGCTACACCAAGGAACTTGGTGGAAAAGCGTTCACCATGTTCCTCAAGCCTGATGACCCCGGTGACATGGATGACACGGGGGTAGGGTCAGTTGTGTCCCTACCCGGTGTCAAAAATGTCCCTACCCCGGTGACAGGAATGACCCTACCCGGTGTCAAAAATGTCCTACTAAGAGGGTTAGATAAAGAGGTTCAAGAGAAAGAGGAAAAGGAGTGTGTGTTTGGCGCACGCTCCGCGTGCGCAAAAAGTCACTTCCCACTTCCTGAACAGAACTGCGATGAACCGGGGTTGGGAAATGCCGAAGCGGACGAGGAAAAAGCATTCCGCGCCGAAATCCTGACGCTGCTATGTGACGACAAGCCGCAAGAGCATCTGGACCTGTTCTTGAGCATCTACCCGAAGATGATCCACCCTGAAAAGACAAAGGCGGCTCTGCTGGAGTTCCTGAAGAACGCCAATGCCGGTGACCGCATCTACGCCCACATGGTCACGGAGTCGTATGCCCGTAGCGTGAAGCCTCTGCTTTTCTGCCCGTCCGCGTGGGTCTATGTAATTGGCTCAGAGACGTGGTTCTCAGAGCGCCGCTGGCTGTGGCAGACACCAGAGCAGTTGCACGCATGGGCGAAGTCCAAGGGAAAGGAACACGGCATCCCGGCGTTGGAGTCCGCTGCATGAGCGACGACATCAAGGTTGAACTCTATTGCGATGGTGGCTTCAGCCACAAGTACAAGACGGCGACGTGGGCGTTCGTCACGGTGCTGGTGGTTAACACGGTGCGCAGCCCGCTTGCCGGTTACTTCGGCAGCGTGGTGGTCAGCCCGGAGCATCCTGAGTGGGTGGGCGCGGAGAAGCAGTCGAACCAGACTGCTGAGTTGTCTGCAATGAATTGGGCTCTGCGCTGGCTTTCCGCACGGAAGGAAAAGGTCAAGCACGCCACGGTCATCTCCGACAGCGTGTACGCGATTCGGATGACCGACTCAACTTGGAAGCGCGACTTGGACGATGCGACGGTGAACATCAAGTTGATCGAGAACAATCGAGACGTGTACGAGCGTGTTCTGGTTGACCTGTGTTGGGTCAAGGGGCATTCGGGCAACGAGTGGAACCACCTTGCTGACTACCTTGCTCAGAAGGCGAAGAAGCAGCATGGCCCGGACGCAAAGCGGAAGTGCATTGGAAAGAAGAAACTGAACGCATGGATACCGCAAGCATTATTGAACTAGGCGAAGCCCTGTTCGGCAAAGACAACAAGTACAAGATGCTTGGCGAGGGCGTGATGCTTCGGTGTCCGTTCGCGCCATACGATCCTGCGCACGCCCACGATCTGGATATGACTCCCGGCTTCAAGGTGAAGGCGGAAGAATTTGGCCAGAGCGTGTGTCACTGCTTCACATGCAAGCAGGGCGGCTCGCTGCTGTTCACGATGATGCGCCTCAACCGGATGGCGGAAGGCGAGTTCGATGACGCTGTTGAGTTTGTCAAAGACAAAGAGGACGCCGACCCCGGAGTGATGCTTGACCAGTTAGACAAGAAGCAGGCAGCCAAGAAGCACATCGGGAAGAAGACTGCGGCTGAGGTAGAGCTTTCCACGTTCGTCAGGCGTTGTGAACTTACACCGCATTCCTACCTGACTGAAGAACGCGGGTTGCAGGAAGACGAACTGGCGCACTGGCATTTGGGCTACGACAAGGTTACCAAGCGCGTCACGTTTCCGGTGTTCAGTCAGGGCGGGAAGCTGGTTGCTGTGTATGGCAGGAAGCTGGATGGCTTCGGTGTGAAGTACCTGTTGTACGACAAGATCAGCGCAGCCATCGACCAGTATTTCTATGGCGAGCAGTTCTTGGACCTCACGCTGGATGAACCGATCATCCTTGTCGAAGGTCCGCTGGATGCTGTGGTGTTGAGCCGCTACTTCCGCAACGTGCTTGCCTGCCTTGGCACCAACGTGACTAAGGCTCGTCTGAAGAAGTTGAAGGCATGGCGCACGTCCGTGGTGCTGATGCTTGACAGTGATGCGGCAGGGATGGTGGCAGCCAAGAAGATAGCGAAAGCGATTTCGTCTGTGGTTCCGAACGTACACATCACGCGGCTTCCTAGCGGTAAAGACCCCGCTGAATGTTCCGAGTTGGAACTGAAGAAAGCGGTTGCTGAAAGACTTTTGTTTTTCTTCTGATTTTTCTTGACGCTCGTTTTATGTGGGGTACATTCTCCACCAGCACATTAGTGCTACTAACGGTTTGACAAGAAGGCTTGACACTACGGTTGAACAGAAAGGAAGTGCCACCATGAGTGGATGGTTCAGTGAGGGCGCGTCGAGTGACGAAGTTGACGCAATGCCCGCAAGTTCTCAAACAACGCCAAAGTACCCGAACCTCTTTTGGGTGAAGCCAGATCAGGATGTGAAACTCATCCTGCTGGACGACCCCAAGATGATGTTCTACTACCACTCGCTCTTCGTGAAGGGCGACACGCAAGCGATCAAGATGAAGGTTGCTTGCAAGGATGGCTCCAACCCGGATGCCAACCCGCTCAAGTGCCCCATCTGCAACGCTGCTCTGCATGACAACGCAATCGGTCGCCGCTTCGGTTCCGTCATCACGGCAATCGACCTGACCGGCTACACCGACAACGATGGTAACCACCGCAAGCACCTTCGCCGTGTGCTGTTGTTGTCGCACGCTGAGACCAAGAAGATTATGAAGATGGCGAAGCACTACGACGGCAGCATTCGTGGTCTTCAGGTCGAAGTCTCGCGCAGCCAGACCAAAGCATCCAGCAATGGTGACCACTGGCAGCCCATGAAGAAGTTCAACAATCTCGCCAAGGCGTTCAACAAGAGCCCCGGCGTGAAGTTCCTGTTTGAAGGCAAGCAGAAGGCTGGCGAGACGATTACGTGGGAAGAAGCTGTTGAGCAGTTCATCAGCCCTTCCGACTACGAGAAAATGTTTGAGCCCACGAAGGAACGCCTCGTTCACTTCTTGACCTATCGTGGTCACGACCCGGACGAGATGATGGGCAACAAGCCGACGACCACCAAGAAGAAGGCGACGAAGGCACCGGAAGTTGACTTCAGTCTTGAGGATGACGACGACGTTGACGACGTGGTGGACGAAGCTGACGACGACGTTGAAGTTGAGACCGATGCCGACGTGGATGATTCCGACGACGGTCTGGAAGATGATTCGGACGACGCGGCTGATGAAGAACCGGAACAGCCGAAGAAGAAGACGAAGAAGGCTGAGGCAACATCCAGCCCCAAGAAGGTAAAGAAGGGAGCCAAGAAGACCGCTCCGAAGGCTGACGACTTCGAAGACGAACTTGACGACTTTGACGAGCCATAAACCTCAGTGAAGTTTGCCGGGGCAGGTTGAGCCTGCCCCGGTTTTTTGTCTGAGGGGATGGGCATGAAGATCAAGAAGCTTTCCGAAGAAAAGGTTATCGAAGCGTTGAAGGCCGCACCGGTAGTTTCCTTCGACACTGAGTACGACGGATCGTTGCCACCAGCAGTGGCAGCTTGGCACGGTTTCTCAATGGCGTGTCTTGATCCAGACAACCCCGAACAGGTGATTGCGCACTACTGGTCATTCCGGGGGCACAATCTCACCGACCCTAAGCGCGCACGCAACGACATCCTCAAACCAATCCTTCACGACGAATCCAAGATCATCGTTGTTCACAACGCCTGTGCTGAATTGGGCGTACTGAAGACGCGCAAGATTGCGTACCCGAAGACTCTCAGCGACACGATGATAAAGAGCTTCCTGTGGGACGAGAACGAACTGAAGGGGCTCAAGGAACAGGCGAAGCTTAGGTTGGGTGCCAAGGGCGCTCTGACCTACAAGCAGACGCAGAAGGAACTGGAGCAGTACGACAAGAAGGGCGTGCAGATCATCAAGAAGATGTTGGTGGCGGCATGGACGTGGTACAGGGACAACCGCAGGACCAGCGACGAGGATTTCCCCCATGACTCCGAGATCATGGATGATTGGCCTAGCTGGAAGCGTGTGACTCACCGGCTCAAGCCGAAGATGAAGAAGAACGCTGTTATCAGCTATGTCCGCGAGCGTTTCGAGCAGCGGATCATTGCGTTCTACAACCGAAAGAAGGACGAGCGGTTCGCTGAGTACGCGACGGACGATGCGGTTTACACATTACTTCTTCACCACTTATACGACAAGTTGTTCACAGAGTTCAAAGTCGCTGAGAAGTGCGATTTGCAGGCAATCCATGACGGTCTTGAACTGCCGATGATGTTCATTGTTACGGAGATGCAGCACCACGGAATTCGTGTTGACCTTGAGGTTACCAAGCGCATCAAGGTTGTGCTGGTCAGCATGAAGAAGAAGCTGGAGAAGCAGTTCGTCAACTGGTTCGGCCCGGACTTCAATCCGAACTCATCGGAACAGGTAAGAGACCTGTTCTGGAAGACTCTTGGACTGAAACCACCGAAGTGGCTCAAACCCAGCGATAAGACTGGAGAGTACGGTTGCCCCGGTGCTGTGCTGGAATGGCTTGCCGACAAGAAGGGTATTACGCAGGCGAAGGCACTGAAGCGCTACCGCAACGTGTGCAAGATGCTTGGCACCTACGCGGAAGCGATTCTGAAACAGGAACGCAACGGTAGAATCTTCACGTCCTTCAATCCGATTGGTGCTGACACTGGACGCTGGACTTCTGGTGGCGGCAAGGGCACAACCAAGAAGATCAGTATGCAGACCATTCCTAAACCCCATGTGCTGCCGCAGCGTTGGGCGACAGAAGGTTGGGGACCGGAGCCGGAAAAGAATCCCACCAACTTGCCGGAAGGCTATGTCTTCTCTGGAGCGGATAAGGCGAGCGGGCGGTTCAAGTGGCGAACAGAGTCCTTCAGGAAGGTGTTCATACCGACTGAGGGCTACGACCTAATTTCCTACGACCTTTCACAGATCGAGTTGCGCCTGATGGCGCACTTCAGCCGGGACAAGGCACTGCTGAAAGCGTATCGCCAGTGGGACTGCGCTGAGTGCGGAGAGAGTGGCCAGACCAAAGTCGCGATCCATGCGTGCCCGAAGTGCGGTGCGCCACCCGGAAAGCGCGACAAGCTGAATCCTGAACAGCCAGCTATCAGTGGGTTCTGCCTTGGCATGGACATCCATGCTCTGACCTGTGTGCTGACCCCGCTGTTCAAGACGTATGGCATGGAGCGCGGGCGTGACCTCGCAAAGCCGGTGAACTTCGGTCTGCTGTACGGCAAGCACCACAAGTCTCTCGCGCAGGAATTGGGCATCAGCGAGGCAGAAGGCAAGGTCATCTACGACGGGTATTTCAACGCCTATCCGGGCGTGAAGCAGTACCACGAGTGGGTTGAGCAACGCATCAAGAAGGTCGGTTGGTTTGAAATGCTGTCCGGGCGTCGTCGCAGGTTCTTCAAGGATGTGAATGCCTTCCGCGCCGGGAAGATCAACCAGTACCAGTTTGAGTCCGTGATCCGCAGTGCCTACAACTGCATCATTCAGGGCTCTGCCGGTGACATTATGAAGCTTGGGATGCGTGACCTCTACACAGAGATGCAGGAGAAGCCAGAGACCATCGGCAAGGCCCGCTATCTGCTTCAGGTTCACGACGAGACGATGCTGGAAGCACCGAAGGACGTGTCCCATCAGGTTGGTGACCGTCTCAAGTTCCACCTTGAGAACTGCTGCCAGATCAGGGTTCCCATCCTGTCTGAAGGCAGTGTCGGCGCGGAGTCGTGGGAGTTAGCCCACTAAGACACCACCAACCACGAAAGCGATTTCGTCTTTTTAGCAGGAAAGCCGTTGACAATCCTTTTTTGTGCGGCTACACTGACTGAATGAAGACTGAAACGGCGACAAAGCCCCGCGCCACCCTTGGAAGCATGGTTGCTGTTCGAAAGTCTACCCTGACTGACGGGCAGATTGCTGCCATTGGCGAGAATCTGGTGCTGAAGCAGCGCAAGTATCGCGGTGGCTTTGAGAAGATCAGCCTGTTCAAAGACAACGATGAATGGGTTTGGCTTCCTCGCATGTTTGCCCGTCGTCTTCTTCGCAAGTCCCATACGCTGGTAGACAAGCGCTCCAAGGGACACCCGCTCATAAACCCGAAGGTGCTGGTGGAATTGGGTAAGAAGCCCTACCCCAGCGATCAGCCACAGTTCGTGGAAGCAGTAGTCAATTCCACAATCACTAACAAGTTTGGCGGCTTCGGCATCGCTCCGTGCGGTAGTGGCAAGACGGTCATGGGGTCGGCGGCAGCCTGCGGTCTTGGTTCCTCGACGCTGGTCATCGTCGGAAAAGAGTTCCTGTATAAGCAGTGGAAGGAAGCCTTCGAAACCTTCGTAAGCATTGACGGTACGAAACCGAAGGTCGGCAAGATTCAGCAAGACCACTGTGACTACGGACCTGAGTTTCCGTTCGTGATTGCGATGGTTCAGACGCTTGCTGCTCGTGACTACCCGGAAGACCTGTACCGTTCATTCGGAACGATTCTGGTGGACGAGGTTCATCACATCGCTGCTGCGACGTGGTTCGATGCGATCAGCCGCTTCTACTCCCGCTACATCATCGGCGTGACTGCAACGCTTCGACGCAAGGATGGGCTGGAAGCGGTGTTCGACTACACCGTTGGTTCTGTCCTCTACGAGATGGAGCGAGACCCGATTGAGGCTGACGTGTACTACGTGCCAGTCCGTTGGGTTGGACCTCACAATGAAATCCTGCGCGCTGGCAAGCTGGACAAGAACAAGGTGTCCAAGAAGCTGATGAACAATGCGCCTCGAAACAAGATTCTGGTCAAGTACATGGTCGATGCGTGCAAGGAAGGCAGAAAGATTCTTTTGCTGTCGGCACGTCGAGATCATTTGACTATCCTATTCCAACTGCTGCCATCTGACGTTCGAAAGCACGCTGGTTTTTACGTTGGTGGAAGGAAGCAGGCTGAGCTTGACGACGTGGCGAAGAACAAACAGATCATGCTGGGCACCTATGCAATGGCTCAGGAAGGTTTGGACGTGAAAGAGATTGACGTGCTTTTGTTCGCAACCCCGGTTGCGGACGTGGAGCAACCAGTAGGCAGGGCACTAAGAGTAGGAAGTGCCAAGCCGATCATCCTTGACCTCGTGGATGACCACCCCGCACTGAAGCGACAGGCTTTGGAGAGACAGACGATTTACAACAAAGAGGGTTTGAACATCAAGAACTCGTGGTAGGTGAAACTATGGCAGAGACGAAAACTAAAAAGAAGGCTCCATCTAAGGTGGCGGATACTCTCAAGGCAAAGGAGAAGAAGCCAGCCAAGCAGAAGGGCGTCGAGTCTACGGACCCGAGTGACCGTTCTGATTACCACCGTGACTACTGGCTCTCTAACAAGGCAGCCATCTCCGCGAAGCGCAAGGAACGCTATCACAGCGATCCGAAGTATCGAAAGCGCCACCTTGAGCAAACGCAACAGAGCCGCCATCGAAAGCGTGAAGAAGACGCTGGTAAGAAGATGGCACGCGACATCAAGTTGAGCGAGAAGCGACACAAGGGAGAGGGTCTTCCTAACCCCCGTCTTATGAAGATCGGCGGAATGCCGACTGCCTGCTACTCGACTTCAGCGCTCGCTCGATACATCGCACGTTCGAATGAAACCATTCGTCGCTGGCTGACGCTTGGCGTGATGCCCGGAGTCAGTTACGTCGATGACAGTGGGCACTACTGGTTCACCAAAAACTACTGCGAAGTAATGCGAGCCTGTGTCGAAGAGATGTACCGGCTCCCGCGCCGACGCAAGGGTGGGCATGGTGACACCGAAGTTTTGAAGGGTTTGATTTCAGCGAAGTTCAAGTCGGCAAAGGTTCCGGTAAAGAAGGTGAGGTAGGTTTTGGCTGAAGACAAGGGCACTCAGTTGAGTACAGAGATCGTTACGGTGACGGTCGTAAATCCGAATGGCGACGTTCAGGAACACAAGAAGGAGTACAAGGCACTCAAGTTCCCTTTGGATGTTCCCCTCGCGAGAGTTGAGGCTTCTGTTGGAGCGACGATCAACGTCGGCAACTACCAGTCTCTCCGCGTTGATTGTCGAGTTACGCGCAACTGCCTCGATTCAACTGAGGCGATAGCGGACATGCAGAAACACTTGTTCAAGCGCGTGACCGAATTTCTGGACGCAGCAATAGATACGGCAAAGAAGAAGGTCTGATGGCAACCCAAATCACTCCACCCCCCGGCGATCCAATGGCTGGGAGAAAAGCGCTGGAAGCCATTTCATCCAGCTTGAACCGTCGCTACGGCACAGACTTTATGATGCCGTTGGACCGTGCTGATTACGTTCATCGAAAGAAGTTGCCGTTCGGCATCTTCACGCTAGATCAGGCGTTGCAGGGTGGAATCCCGATCAGCCACTACACCCGTATTTGGGGTCCGAAGTCTACGCTGAAGACGACGATGTGTTTGCGCATCCTTGGGCAAGCGCAGAAGACGTGTCGCCATTGCAAGCTTCCTCTCGTGGCGCTCAAGGGCGAAGAGGGTGCGGTTGAAATCAAGTGTGGTTGTCCGAATCCACGCTACGCCATGTCTGGCAAGCCCGAACTCTACGCATGGCTTTCTCCAGAGGACGCAGCTTCCATCATTCGCGGGAAGCTTCCTGAGAAGGCCAAGTGGGAAGGAAAGGGTAAGTCAAAGAAACCATTTGTTACTGGTGAGTGCCCGGAGAAGGCTACGGAAGCAGTTCGTAATGCCGCGAATGGTCCGAAGGCTAAAATCTACTTCGAAGTCGAGGACCGCTGCGAGCCCATGCGCACGCTGTACGTTGACACCGACCGCACGGCAGACATCGAATGGGTTGAGTCCAACGGTGTGGACCCGTCGCTGGTTATGGTGCTGGGTGCCGCGTGGGGCGAGCAGACGATGGACTACCTTCAGGAAGTAATGGAAGTAGGTGGCATCGACCTGATTGTGATTGACTCCCTTTCCGGTTTGACTCCCAAGAAGCTTTTGGAGACCGCGCCGGAAGCCAAAGAACAGATTGCGGCGACTGCCAGCTTCCTCAAGAGACTGTTCAAGCGCCTGAACCATTACCGTCACATGACAGGGCTATCTTCCCGTTACGCCCCCACCGTTCTTTGCACTTCGCAGGTTTCGGTGCATGGCATTGGCGGCTCAATACCACCGTGGATGGCACCTTCAGGTTCAGACTCCAATTCGGAACACGCTCTCAGCGTGGACATTCGAATGAGAGCCAAGTCGTACCACAAGATCAACGAGACGATTGCTGACTACGGTGATTTCGAGTTCACCATCAAGAAGAACAAAGTCGGCGGTTCTCCAGAGGCAACAGGATTGATCCGGTTCCAGCTTGTCGAGATGGAAGACAAGAGCGTGGGGGACTGTGACGACACCACAACCGTGATGACCATGTGCCGTGAGTTGGGCCTGATCTATGCGGGTAAGACAGGCAAAGAGAAGCTGGTCTTCACCACTGAGTTTGACAATGAGGTTCAGGTCTACTCGTTTTCCAAGGTAGGAGACTGCAAATCCTTCCTCAAGGAAAACGAGACGATCTACATGGACCTTCGTAATCGTCTTATGACTGCGATGTTCAAGAAGGCTGGTGTGAAGCTGCCAGAGTTCGCCAAGGAAAAGGGGACCGTAGAAGTTTACGACAAAGAAAAGCCCTATGTGAAAACGCAGGCAATGAAGATCAAAGGTCTTGAAGTGGACATGGCTCAGGACTCTGACGACGCGGACCTGACAGCAACCGGATTGTCTTCGAAAGACGACAAGAAGGATGACGCACCGACGAAGAAGCTGGATGACTTGGATGACTTTGACGATGAGTAGACTCAGCAAAGCAGCGGATCAGGCTGGCAAGGGTCGCCGCCCCAAGCAGATCGGTGTCAAGACTCCCGGCTGGCAGCAGCAGGAAGAGAAGTCAAAGAAGATGCTGCGCGGGGAGCGCACACGAGGCTCCGGGTCAGGCAGGCAGAAGGGCGACGTGTTCAATGCCAGTTTTCTGAACGAAGCCAAGACGACAGAGAAGGACAGCATTGCGGTGAAGCGTTCAGTGCTGGCGAAGATTGCTTCTGAGGCGATGGCAGTTGGCAAGGTGCCACTTCTGACAGTCGGGTTTGACAAGGGAGTACCTAACACCGATTCGGATTTCGTTCTCATTGCGGAACACCATTTTGAAGCGCTGATGATGACGGCAGAGTGCGCGTTGGCGGGGAATCTCAAGGAAGCCCAAGAGTGGGCAGAACAGGTAGTCAAAAGTGAGTGACTGGTTTGCCGAAGCGGCTGTCGAATTCCTGAAGGAAGCGGAGAAGCATGAGCCCGCTGATCCTCAGTCCATTGTTGTGGACATGGAAGACCTGTTTGCTGAGCCGAAGGTCATCGACGTTGCCACCATTCCGAAGCTTCAGTTGGTGAAGAAGGCTGGCGTGGCGCTGCACGCGCAACCGTTCTTGTGGGAGAAGAAGTTCAACTTCCACCCAAGCCAGATTGCTGACCTGTGCCCGCACCAATACTACTTCATGGTCAAGTATTTCAACGCAATGAAGGCGGCGAAGAGCACGAAGGATCAAGAGCTAAAGAATAAGGTGAAGGGCTTCGTGAAGTTCGCCAAGAGTTCCTTCAAACCGGAGTCTTACCCGAAGATGGGTCAGGGAACCGCGATGCACGCGATGCTCCAGTTCTATGGCGGGCTTATCAACGAATTGGTTGGGCAGTGGCAGTGCCCGCAGTGCGGATACCACACACCAGAAGAAAAGATAGTCAAGATGCCGACCAAGCTATATAAAGATGAGCTTGGTCTGACATCAAGGGTGCCAGAGCCGTGCCCGAAATGCGGGAAGAACATCAACACGCACGATTGGGCGTGGATTTATGTGGAGCCTGAGTTCTTCATTCCAGAGTTCAACCTGCATGGTAGGTCGGATGGCATCCGAATGGTGAATGGCCTGAAGGGGATTGTTGAGTTCAAGACGATCAACGACAACGGCTTTACGGGAAAGTACATGCAGCTTCCTCAGCCGGAACACGTCTTTCAGACGACGTGCTACGCTTGGGCGCTGGGAGCAGATTTCATCAACATCATCTACGTCAACAAAAACACGATGGCGGAAAAGGAGTTCATCTTCTTGCCGGACTTCAAGAAGGTACTCGCGCCAGCGTTCGCAAAGATCAAGGCATCAATGCAGGCTGTGGATAAGGAGACCGTGCCAGAGGGGGCTTGGAGAGCGTGTGACTCAATCAAACATTCGCGAGCGCAGAAATGTCCGTTCGCGGAAGAGTGTTTCGGGCAGAAGCGCCCGATCAACTTGTTGGGATAAGGGGCACATGACAATGACAGATCACGAATTGTTGAAGGCGGATGGAACGCCAACAGCCAAGGCTAGACGTGACATGCTAAAGCGACTCAAGCCGCTTGGGTACCTTCAGTTTGAAGCATTCCTGCTGCAACGAACCGGCAAAAGCATGAAGGCAATGGCAGTTGAGTTAGCGATCAGCGAGGAAGACTTCAAGGTGTATCACGATGCCTGCTTGATTGAGAAGGGCATTGGCCCGCTCAAGCCATAGGCATCACCATTCGGAAGAAAGGGATATGGGTCGCATGGCGACGAAGACTGAAATGACACCGAAGGACAAGTATGAAGTCCTTCTGAACCTCACGCCTGAAGACGTGATGAAGCGCATCGGCAAGATCAAGGACGTGGGCAACACGATTGCCTTCGAACTTGGCATCCTGCTCAAGCGCGTTCGCGATGAACAGATGTGGAAGCTGTGGGACGGGCAGGAATACCCATCGTTTGCGGAATGGGTGTTCAAGGTGATTGGCAAGAACATCCGCTCAGCCCAATACTACATCACAGTCAATGAGAAGCTGGCTGCGCTCAAGCTTGACGACGATTGGATGCGCAAGGCGATTCAGCTTGGCTGGGTGAAGCTGCATGAAATTCTGAAGGTCGCGGACAACAAGACCGAGTTCAAGAAGTGGTACATCAAGGCTCTCAATCAGGGTGAGCGCACCCTGAAGGCTGACGTTCGCGCAGCGCAGGCGAACCTGCCGCCCGGAGAACAGAAGCCAGACCTTGACTACGACGAAGATGGGAAGGAAGTCCCCACGATCCCGTTCACTTTCCAGTTCCAGAACTCTGATGAGTGGGAGCACTTCAACAAGGCGCTGGAACTTGCTGAGCAGGTCACAGGCGACAAGAAGAACAGCAAGTGCCTAGACCACATCGCGACCTACTACATGGCGCACGCCAGTACGCACATTGAGGGTGGTACGGTGATGGACGTGCAGGACATCCTGCTGGCGTTGAAGGAAACCTACAGTCTGGAACTCGCCATCTTCAACAAGGACACCGAAGAATGGATTCCGATTCGTCGCGAAGAGGAAGACGAAGAAGACGAGACACCTTCGAAGAAGAAGTCGAAGAAGTCGCCCGAGAAATCGAGTGTTCCGAAGAAGGGCAAGCCCCCGAAGAAGGGCAAGAAGAATACTGCTGCATGACGTTTCCCGGTAGCGGTCCTGAGTCCGACCTGTGGCGTTGGGCGCTCCGGTTTACACTTGCGAAGGGGTACACGTTGGACCCGTACCATGCGATTCGCGTAACGGGACTCCCCTTTGGAACTGCTGAAAGGGTCGTGAAGCGTGCTGCGGCGGATGCCAGAAGGGCTGTGCAACTGTTTGGCGCTCTGCGCGGGTATGGCTATCGAGGCCGCACTACGCGGATGATAAAGGCCCGGATGCTAGACGACGTTGTGTGTTTTCCGGTGTTATGACTGATTCGTTCACCAGAGAACTTGTTCGGGACGCCTACATTCTTTCCGATCCACGGTTTCAGACGATGGACCTTTTGGTGAATGCCTTCGGTTTGGAAGCAGTGACGGAACTGGTCAGGGAGTTGGGAGGAATGCGGCTGAGGAAATCCGAAGCAATGTACCCCGGATACCTGAGCCTTGGTCCTGTGATGAAGAGAGCGCTTGGAGAAAGCTGGACAACCGCTTTTGATGCCGTGGGGGCAGACGTTATCACGCTGCCCACGTTACGGGAGAGCGTGGAGATGGAACGGGATGTCGTCTCGTATTGCAGGGTCACGATGCCTACTCATTCGCGTCCGCCAAAGGCAAGCGACCGTGACAGAGCGAAGCGAGTCCGCCTGTTTCTCAGGGAAGCTGGATTGGAGTTGTAGCTGTGTCACTGGTAAAGATCATCAACGACTACCGGGATGCCCACAAGGCGCATCCAGAGATCATTCACTTGCTGGGTGATTTTGAGGTCAAGCTGTGTCTGGTCTGGTCGAGCAGGCTTTGCCACCGTGCGGACAGCAAGACCGTACCGAAGCCGCCCAAAGGTTTCCCGGCAGAACTGAAGTGGGATTGGCTCTGGAGCCACTACAACGTCCACTTCGAACGCTGGGTTGAACTGGCGGGGTATCCTGTTGACGAAGCTTTCTTGAACAAGGCAAGGCGTATCATTGATTTACAGATGGTCTACCCGGATGGTAGCCTTCACGATTGGATTGCACGCACCTTGAAGACGAAAGCGCTTTCGTCTTACAACCGGATGCACAAGAGTCTGGTGAAGGGGAAGCAGTCTAAGCAGCAAGGCGACACTAGCGATGAGGCAGATGCGGCGTGACCACGAAGCCGAAAAGCATCCAGTGTGCAGTCTGTGGGCAACGCTTTTTGGCTATCACTAAGCCACACGCGAAATCCCACGGGCTTACTCTGGCCGAATACACGCGCCTTTACGGTGCTGTGAAGCCAATTCGGGTAGCGGAAGAACTCGCCAAGAAGGCGGTTACCTCTGACGAGGTAGCCGACCTGATGCTCGCGAATCCAGAGATACGATCTGGACTCGCTGACGGTTTGATGGCTCACGTTTTTGGTCCGGGGACACGTTCCCGCCTGTTGGCAGCCCTTTCGGTCGTGCTGGAAGCACGCATGACCAAGTTCAGTGAGCTTATGGCAGTGAAGGCGAAGGTGGTTCACGAACTGTTCAAGGACTGGCGCATTACGAGGGGCGGCGAAGACGGTTCACCAACGCCAACCAAGGAACTGATTGCGATGCTCGCCACGTTGGGGCAGGAACAGTCATCTACGGAATCTGTTATCACCCGAGTGCTCCAGCAGGCTGTCTCTGAGCGCAAAGCGCCGATGCAGTTGCTACTTGGCATCGGAATCCACGGCAACGCCTTCTCAGGACGCCACGAGGGCGTCTCAGGGCTAACCCAGCAGCAACGCGAACAGGCCAGACTGCTTGACGAGAACCTTTCCAGTGGGAACCCCGATCAGGTTGCCAGAGGGTTGCTGATGGCGTCGGTGATTACGCCGGAAGAGTACGAGCATGAGACCGGCGATAAACCCACCAATAAGATGCTCGCTCTGTACGATCAGAACCGAAAGATCGTTGACGTGACCGCTGAGGTAAAGAAGTGAACCCGTGGCACACCGACTTGATGAAGCCTCTAACGGACGCGGACAAGGAGCGGCATTTCCAAAGGCTCGTTGTCGAAGGCTCCGTGGACCTGTTTCGCCGCGTGAGTCCGGGTCAGCGAGCCGAGCTTCGTCGGTACTTCAGACAGCGTGCTGGTTTTGATAAGTCATCCGGCGATGCAAACCTTCGCATGGCGCTCTATCAGGACGACTACGACTACCCACCAGTAGACGCTAAGACCTACTTCACCGACATGGATTACATGGGGCACAAGGCGGCGGAAATCTTCCCTGTCTGGTGGCAGCACTTGCTGCGCATGTGTGACCCGTCGAACAAGTATTACGAGATCATCCTTACTGGTGGCGTAGGTTTGGGTAAGACGTTTATCGCCATGCTCATCCTGACCTACAAGCTGTACCGGATTTCGGCACTGCGCGATCCGGCGCAATACTTCGGGTTGTCACGCCGGTCCAAGATCGTGTTTGGCCTCTATTCCATCACGCTGGAGCACGCGGAGAGCACTGGGTTCTACACCCTGCGGGACCAGTTGATTGATGAGAGTCCGTATTTCCGCGAGCGGTTCCAGCGGATACCAAGCCCGCAGAACATCCTGAAGTTCCCCAAGTCAGTCGAGGTCATCACGGGCAGCGGCATTCTGCACTCCATCGGTAAGAACCTGTTTAGCCTGTCTGTTGACGAAATGAACTTTTTTCGTGGCGGCAAGGATGCAGCAGGTAAGCCGATGGCGTTGGCTCAGTCGGTTACCCGTCGTCTTGAATCCCGCTTCCTTCAGGATTCAGGGGACATGCCCGGTGTTTGCGTTTTCATTTCATCGAAGCGCGCAACCGGTGACTTCATTGAGAAGCGCATTAAGAAGGTGAAGGGAATGCCGGGAGTTTACATCGTAGATGGTCCGATCTGGAAGTTCCGCCCGAAGGAAGTCGGCAGCGACACCTTCAGAGTGGTACTTCAGGAAGGCGGCGCGGATGCGATGATTATGGATGAAGTGGTATATGACGAAGAGGGGCGCTTCAAAGAGGTCCGCTCGATCAGCGACATTCCGACCGACAACAAGACGGTCATCAACGTGCCTATCATCTATTACAAGTCGTTCATGGAAGACCTGATGGGCTCCCTGCGCGACATCGCAGGCGTTTCCACGGATGCCATCAACCCACTGTTCACACAGCGAAGCGTAGTGCGCAGTATCTTTATGAACCGTCTGAAAAGCCCGTTCAAGAGTGACGTGGTTCCGGGCTTCATGGGGTTGGGTACCCCCATCAAGTCGCGGTTCGATCTGAAGAGCGTTTCGACGGTGCAGATGAGCACCTACCGTCCAGCCAGACACCCAACCGCGCCCCGCTACATCCACATCGACTTGGCGTTGACCGGCGACAGGGCTGGTATTGTGATGGTCCATCCGTCGTCACACTACCGTGAGCCCGTAGAAACTGCCGAAGACGGCATTGTGTCGTACAGCCTTGTGAAGAACGTCGAGATTGATTTTGCGATTGGCGTTGCATCCGGCCCGGACGATCAGGAAATTGACTTTCGGGAGATTAGGGACTTCGTGTTCTGGCTGCGCTCAGTCGGCTACTGGATCAAGTACGTCAGCTTCGACAGCTATAACTCAGCGGACAGCATCCAGCGGCTCAAGGAGAACACAATCGAGGCTGGAATCCTGTCTGTGGACAAGACGGACAAGCCCTATCTGACCTTGAGGCAGGCTGCGACGGAAGAACGCATCCAGAGCCCAATGAATGAGGTTTTGCAGACGGAGCTTTACCAACTTGAGTATGACGTAACCACCCGTAAAATCGACCATCCCTCAGACGGGAGCAAGGACATCGCTGATGCTATGTGCGGTGCCGTATTCGTGTGTTTGACCGATGACATCTCTCAGGGAAGACCCCCGAGTGAGGTCGAGCCGCTGCGGAAAACGAAAAGGAAGTTTGATAGGATGGCGAACAAGCTTGCGAAGATTTCAAAGTCAAGAGCAAATGATTAGGGGGTACTATCGTGGCAAGTCGTTCCAGCCTCATCGAAGCTGTACTACATCCCTTTGCGATGTTGCAGAGGGTCTACGGCAAGGATGCGAGCGCTGGTGACCCACGTCGCCCGCTCAGTCCACTTGACCTTCGTCGTGTTCAGCGTGAGCAGATGGCAGCGTTGGATGCGGTTTATCGCCGCTTTGACCCGAATGCCGTTGTTCACCGTAGTAGCCATTACCGCGCTTACGAGGAAATGGACTGCGATCCGATGGTGACCAGTGTTCTGGATGCCTTCGCTGAAGAAAGCAGTCAGCGAAACCCCGACAACGGCAAGATTGTCTGGATTGAGTCTCCGAATGCGACCGTCCAGAAAATACTGAATGACTTCATCGACCATATTGAGGCCGATGAGGCATCCTTCGGTATTCTCCGTTCGCTCGCCAAGTATGGAGACCACTTCGAAGGCGTCCCGGCTGTCAAGAGCAACGGAATACGCCGACTGGTACCCTACCTGCCTTATGACGTTTCCCGCCTTGAGGACGTTGAGGGCGCTCTGACAGGGTTTACTCCAGCCAATGACGAGGGTGTTCCTCAGTCCACAACGCCAGAGAACATCGTACCGTACTACAGCGTGATTCACTTCCGTCTTCACGGGCGTAACCGTTCGGCCCTTTACGGGGACTCCCTGCTTTCGAACTCGCTGGAGACATGGCGCAATCTTCAGATGGTTGAGGACCAGATTCTCATTCAACGCCTGATGCGTGCGCCTGATCGACTTCTGGTTTCTCTGGACACAACCGGTATGTCGATGGAAGAGTCATGGGAAGTCTGCATGGCTTGGCAGAAAAGCCTGTATCGCCAGTTCTCGTACAACCGTAGCCAGCAGAATTTCGAGTCTGGTGGTGGCGTATTTGTCGAGAACCGTGATGTGGTGCTCCCGCTTGGTGAAAACAACCAGACCACCATCCAGAATTTCCCGGCGACTAACCAGAACGACCTGATGCGCGACCTTGAGCATTGGCTGAATCGCTTCCTGAGTGGCTTGGGAGTTCCCGCTGGTTACCTTGGAGTCGGCAGTGAGCGTATCGAAGCAAACCAGAGCCTAAGCCGACAGGATGCGCGCTTTGCGAAGACCGCTTCACGTCTTCAGTTCGCCTTCATGTCGGGTATCCAGCGCATGTGCATGATCCATCTGTCGTTCCTGAATATTGACCCCATGCGCGAGGCGAACGCCTTCAAAGTGCAGATGTCGCCGGTCAGCTACTTCATGGAACTGGAGCGTTCTGAGTTGCTGAACATGCGTGCGGACCTTCTGGACCGTTACTTGCGTCTCGGCAACGATGCAGCGATGAACATGAGCCGCTGGGTTCCCTTCATTCTGACTGAGATCGGAAAGTTGCCTATCGCTCTCGTTGAGAGAATGCTGGCCACGGACGAGGTTGGAGACGAAGAGGACGTGAAGACCGCTGACGAGTTCGGCTTCAAGTTTGATAGCCTCATCAAGTCCAAGGGCATGGAGTACAAGTTCAACCGCAAGGTTGCTCTTGAGGAACTGAAGACCATCCTTACCAAGCACGCTCCGTTGATTGAGTCGGAGCTTCGCCGCTACATGCCGAAGGAGATGGGTAAAGTCATCATGGAGGCAGAGAAGGCAACATTCTCCAAGATGCACAGCGCAATCCAGAAGGAAACCAGTGCTGCGGCGTTCCAAAAGGACGACAAACTCTTTGAGAGCAACAGACAGAACTACCGTCAGGAACAGGTAAACGACGCCAAGGCTCGTCTGTCATTGTTGAAGACAATGGCTGGAAACACAGCGTTGGATGGCGATGGTAAGTAAAGAAAAGGTGCTGACCCACAGCGGACTGGCAAAGAGAGTAGCCAAGCGCACTGGCCTTCCCATCAGGCATGTGCAGGCAATCCTTTCGGAGACCGGTGACGCAATCGGGATTGCTCTTGCCGAAGGGTACACAGTCAGGTTGCGCAGGCTGGGAGTTCTTTCAGCTTCCGTTCACAAGACAACCAAGCGTCTGGTTGGTGGAAAGTTGATGAAGGTTCTGGTGCCGCAGGTCCGTGTGGCAGCATCTACTACCTTGAAGAAACGCCTGAAGTTGAATGCAGCGCTGAACCAGTCAGAGGCGAGCGGCAAATGATTTTCGAGGATGGCATCTTCGTTTTTGTGGAAGACGATCCCGGTTTACCGGACGGGCACGAGTGCGAGCCATTTGCTGGGCTGGACGAAGCAATCGTGAAGCCCTTCATGGATGAGTTTGAGCAGTTTCAGGAAGCCGCGTTGTTTGAGCGGCTGTCTTCCAACGAGCCATGCGATCACCTGTATCAATCGAAGCTGATTCTGCTTGGTGAGGGAAAGACGTTTGGCACCAACAAGGCAGTCGATACTACGGGCGTTCGAATCCGCGATGTGGAAGTGAACACTAACGCTGTTCTGGCACCGAACTTCTCAAAGCGCCTGAAGAGCCAGTCCACCGTTGCCCGCAAGCAGTTCAATGAATTGACTGGTAAGGCAAAGAACTACCTCAACGACATCATTGGCCTATGGGTGGATGAGCAGTTGTCGTTTCGACAGCTACAGGTCGATTCGTCTGTCATGTTTCGAAACTTGTACGAGGAAATCTGGACTCTTGGGCGAAAAGCAAGTGCTGTTGCGTTCTCAAGTGGCGATGCGAGCGCAACGCCGGAAGAGACCCGCTGGTTCAGAACCGCACTGCGCGAGGAACTTGGGTACTGGCAGAACTTCTTACTGGAGTTGCGCGATCACTTTAAAGGCAAGAAGATCATGTCCCGGTTTACACCGGAACAGCGCGTCGAGATGTATGTGAAGTCGCTTGAGGCGATGTACGACTCTGCGCGTGCCTTCGCGTTGCCGAGCAATCTGCTGTTTCAGTGGATCGGACCCAAACGCGACGACCCAACCATCTGTAATGGGTGCGCCTACATCATGGAAAGAACGCCATTCACCAAGTTCAATCTTCCGGCTGTCCCACGGGCGGGATCGACGCCATGCCTTCAGAACTGCCGCCATAAACTCGTTGTTCGCAAGGCGACAGCGGCTCAGATAGCGAGACGGCAAGCAGCGCTCCCTTCACGCGAGACGATGGCGAAGCGTCTGGATGAGTTCGTGAGCAAGAAGGGTCTGCGTAAGCCGAGGGGGCAGGCTAATAAGGTCGCGCTCAATCCATATCATCGCAAATCCATCCGCACGTCACGCGGCGGAACATTCTAGTTTTCTGTTGACTAACTTTTCCCGTGTGCTACAGTGCGGGGCATGACTAACCTGTTTATAGGTATCGACAATGGCGTTGATGGCGGGATCGTGGTGATCGGCGGTTCCGGCAAGATCGTGTCCAAGCAAGTCACACCGACTATCAAGGTCAAGAAGGGTAAGACCAACAGAACTGACTTCGATCTTGATGGAATGCGCGCTCTGGTGATTGAGTTCGGGCGCATCCACGGCAAGAACAGGCGCGGTGAGCCTGACGGGGAAAACGTCTTGGTGGTTCTGGAAAAGGGGCAACCCTTTCCGCCCAAGATGACCAGTGCGGCTGCCAACTTCTCGTGCGGCTATTGCTACGGTTTGTGGCTCGCCTTCCTGTGCGCCTTCAATGTTCCTCATGTTGTCGTACCCGCCAAGCAGTGGCAGCACCGAATGCTTCAGGGTGTCAGCGGTACTACCAAACAGAAGTCCATCAGCAAAGCAAAGAAGCGCCATCCCAATGTGGACTGGCGCAAGTCGGCAAAGTCAAAGAACCCCCACGACGGCATCACCGACGCTTATTGGATGGCTGAATACGGGCGGAAGTATGAGTCCTGATGTTGAGTACATTGCGGTCCCCAATGCAGCAGGCGGACACCTGTACTTCCCTGCCAGTACGGTGATGCAGGCAGTGAATAAGGAATGGGAGCGGATGGTCGAGCGCGTGTTTGATTCGTCTTCGACCCCCCACAAGGCAGCAAAGCGGATTTTGAAAATGCGGACGCCACAGGTCACTGCGCGTGTACTGGCGAACGCTTATGCAAGCTTGATCGAATCAGGCGAAGGCGTGTCAAGGGAGCAGGCGCTTGAGTTAGCGTCCAGCGTCCTTGACCCAAGGAGTTTTAGCGATGGCAAAACGAGCAGCGGCAAGAGCGATAGTTGAGCGTGCGGAAGTCAGCAGCGACCTTCAGGAAAAATCTCTCCGGTTCCTTGTTCTCAAGGCGTGCATTTCCCGTCTTGCATCAGAACAGACGGAAGTTCGCCACGAGATCGACCTACTGATGCAGGACGAAGACGTGAAGGCGTTCGACATCGTGTTTCAGGGCGATGTAGTTGGCAACGTGAAGCCGGTGTGTAAGCGCGACCTGTCATTTGCTGACCGCACCAAGCTGGCGAGTCTGGTCAGCGTGCGCCAGTTGCTTGAACTGGTGAAGCTGGACGCGAAGACTTTCGATGCTCTGACCAAGCTGTATGAGAAGGACAAGGCGAAACTCAAACTTCTCAATGAGTGCGTGAAGGTCACTGCTTCCGAGTCCACGACGATTAGCAAGGCGCGCAAGTCTGATGACTTGGTGTACGCCAAGGCTGCCATCGAAAAGAGCGCACAGGAAGCACAGGAGGCTGTTGACGCGATGCTCGCTGCGCTGACTGAGGGAGCGGATGATCCGGTGGTGAAGGAACTGCTGGAAGAGGAAGAAGCGGACGCCTAGAAGGTCCGCTAGAAAAGGGATTGGGATATGTCATTGGTACTGATTGATCGTCTGCGGTTCGCGGACCTGTTGAACACGTTCGCTCCGCAGGACAGAAAGACAGTAATTCACGTTCTTGACCACAGAGCGCTTCGTCTGGTCAGGTTCTCCGGTGAGTTCTTCAACGGGGTTCGCACACCGACCAACTTCGATGGCGACCTGACTGCAATCGCGGCCTACAACAATGGGCGTGAGGCAAAGATTGCCGAACTAAAGGCTGAGGGTGCGACCAAAGAGCATATTGACGAAACTGTTCGTGGCCCTGCCGAGATTCCTGCACCAGAGCTTGGTGCTGGCATGTGGTTCACCATCGGTGGTGATACCAAGTACCTTCTGACGCACGAGGATGGCGTGTGGCTGTCTTGGGTGCATGACAAGGTACTCTACGTCAGTCCGATAGCCCGTGCGGACGTGAAGGAGTTTTCCGGTAGCGTCAGCTTGAAGGCTGCCGTGCTGCCAACAAAGGTCTTCTGCCTGATCGGTGAGTAAACCAGATTTAGGAGTTGACTTTCCTTTCTCGTGGGCTACAATATCAGCGTGAGAGGAAGGTGTGATATGACCAACTACCTGAAACGCATTGTCGAGTACCGCGAAGCCGCTAAGGCTAACGAAGGTGACTTCGCCATTACTCTCCCGGCGCGCTTCTTTGAATCCGGCGCGAAGGGTGTTTCTGCGCGTCTGGCTGGCGGGAACTACATGCTGACAAGCGCTAACGGTCGCACTCGTGTCCGCGTTTATGAAAGTGAACAGGACGTGGTGGACTCGATCAAGGCGTTGAAGAAAGAAGACAAGTCGGGCTTTTGGGCTCAGAAAATACCAGCGGCTAAGCCGACTGGCGTTCGCTACATCTATTCCAGTCGTCACCCCTACACGGGGCAGAACATCCTGTTCGGGTTCAAGATGAACGGTGAGGAAAAGGTCTCGCTCAGTCAGCTTGCCCTCGACACCATCAAGGCTCTGACCGACATCGCTCGTGATGTTGAGTATCTTCTGGAAGACGTATTCGAAATCGAAGTGATGGAGTTCGAAGGCAAGGGGCTCATCATCACCGGAGTCTTCGACCGTGCGCGGACGACTCTCGCCAACGCCAACTTCTCTTACGATATGGCGATGGAAGGTCTGATCGCTGGTCGGAGTGCGCTGATGAAGCTGAGTGCCGTGGACGTTCCCGGTCTGCTTCAGCCACAGTTCGATGTATCCAATGCGACTGATCTGATGCGTGGTCTTCCCGCTTGCGCGGGGGCCGTTAGCGGCACCGTCGTAGTGTCGGCAAGCAGCGTCGATAAATACGCTGACGCTATCCTGATCGTCGCCATGACGACTCCCGAAGACGTTGCGAAAATGACAAAGTGCAAAGCCATCGTCACCACGACTGGCGGGCTCACGAGTCACGCTGCGGTTATCGCTCGCGGGCATGGCATTCCTTGCATCGTCTCCGCTACCGGGGCAACGATTGCGGAAGGCACCAAGGTCAGCATCGACGGGGCAACAGGCATCGTCTATCAGGGTGTTCTGCCCAAGACCGAAAGCACCGTCGCCAGCAAGATCGACACAATGCTTGAGTGGGCGAAAGAGGAAGCGTCGTCCATCAAGGTCTTCGCTAACGCTGACACTGCGGCACAAATCAAAACCTCGCTGGAAGCAGGCGCGACAGGCGTCGGTCTGGTTCGGACTGAACACATGCTGTTCACTCCCGCTGCGACTTCCGCTTTCCGTCGCTGGGCACTGGCAGAGAAGAAGGGTGCAAAGGCGAAAGCGCTTTCGGAGTTGAAAGCGGTTCAGGTCGCTGACTTCATTGAAATCTTCAAGGTGACTGCCGACAAGGCGAAGCCTGCCGTCGTCACCGTGCGCCTCTTTGATCCGCCTGTTCACGAGTTCCTTCCCGCCGACAGCGATACCGCTGCACTGGCTACACTGGCGACGGAATTGAACGTCACTCAAAAGTCTCTCCGTGAAAAGGTTGAGAAGCTTCACGAACACAACCCGATGTTGGGACACCGTGGCGTTCGACTTGGGATCACAAACCCTGAACTCTACGCAATGCAAGCAAGCGCCATTGCTGAAGCCGCTGTTGCGGTCGCGAAGAAAACCAGCATGAAGGTGACCTTCGCTGTTATGGTTCCGCTTGTGTCCGATGAAAGTGAGTACGCTTCTGTCGCCACAATGGTGCGCGAAGTGACCAACAAGGTTCTTACTGACGCTGGCTATCCTGAAGGGAACGAAGTGGTTCGCTTCAAGATCGGTGCGATGCTGGAAACGCCTCGTGCCTGCCTGATCGCTCAGGAAATCGCGGAAGCCGGTGCTGAGTTCTTCAGTTTCGGAACAAACGACCTGACGCAAATGACTTTCGGGTTCAGCCGCGACGATACAGCGGGCTTCATGGGTCGGTACGTCGAGCGTGGCTACTTCAACGCCGACCCCTTCTCAGTGCTGGATGACCGTGGCGTGGCGCGCTTGCTGAAGATGGCAATGGATTCAGTCCGCGCAAAGTTCCCTAACGTCTCGTTCGGAATCTGCGGTGAGCATGGCGGCGAACCACGTAGCATCACTGCCGCTCTACGCTTGGGAATCAACTACGTTTCTTGCTCTCCCAGCCGCATCAAAATCGCGCTGCTGGCGAGCGCTCAAACTGTGATTGCTGATGAAGAGGGAACCAATGGCTGAAGAACCAGCGGCAGCGTTGCGCCGGGAAGTTGAAGCGCAACGCACCGGGAAGAAGGAAGAAGAAAGATCAGCGGTAGCTGCTTTCTTGGCGGCTACCGTTATCGGAATCGGTTTGGCGGCGGCGTTGTTCGGGGCAGTTGTACTGCTCACGGCATTCGTTGCGGTCACCTACAAGGTCGCTGCGATGGCTTGGAACTGGATACTATGACGAAGATTCGCGGCAAGATTCAGCAGGTTCCAATCGGGCGAGTAGTCGAAAATCCGTGGAACTATAATCGCCAGACGGAAGAGATGTTTGAGAAGCAGCGTGCCAGCATCAAGCGGCATGGGTTTCTTGGTGTCACCATCGTCCGTGAGATCGAAGACGCTGGTCAGAAGTTCTACCAGATCATTGACGGCGCGCATCGCTTCCGTGCGATGAAGCAGGACGGTGCTACGCACCTTCGCGTTGACAACCTTGGCACCATTAAGGATGCGGAAGCCAAGAAGCTGACGCTGATGCTGCGCGAGGTTCGCGGGAGCAAGCAGAAGGGGATGTTCGAATCCCTGCTTGATGAGTTGGGTATCGAGTTGTCCGAAGATGAAATGTCGGACCTGCCTGTACCTGATGCGCTCATTACCAAGCTGGAGAAGGAATCCAAAGAAGCTGAAGACGCGATGGTGGACATCGACTTCGACCCGGACTCATCTGCCTCATCTGCTGGCGACGACGATTTCATGGCGGGTCTTCCACCAGCGACAGGAAGTAAACCCAAGGGCGGCGGCACTCCCGACGTTCATCCGAAACAGGCAACGGTGACCCTGCACTTCTCCGAAGAAGATTGGGAAGAGAAGGGGCAGGGCATCCTCAAGAAGATCGAATCGGTCTGCAATAAAGCCGGGGGGTACGCAGAGAATGCCTGAGTGGAACCCACCATTTCCGTCAGTCAGTCTGACATCCAGTGGCAACCATTGGTTTCTGCTCATGGACCTTGAGCTTGCCGAAGACATAGATGCGGCGGCGAACTGTCCGTGGGTGGACCAACACGGGAACCTGTGGTGGGTGCGCAGTTGCGGGGAGAAGTCTGAGTGGTTCCTGAAGGCACAGGACGAAGGCTTTCAGCCTGTCCCCATTCTCGCGGACAAGGTTTCGATTCACGAAGTTGTCGAAGACCCTGCGCTGTCCACGATGATCCTTGGTTGGGGGATCATGTTCAATCAGAACCTACAGGCTGCGCTCACGGTTGGTTTCAAACCTTGGGAGCATCCAGAGAGCACGCTGGCCTCGCCTGAGAACGAGGCGTACTGGAAGAAGAAGATGGCTGAGGGGCTTGGCATTCCGAAGGCACTCCTGAGTGACGTTGCTGCCGTAACCAAGAAGCAGATTGTGACGATGCTTGCGGTGAAGAACGCAACGCTGAAGCACAAGCTTGACCCGCTCTTTCTGAAAGACTACGCGACTCTGGATGCCTTACAGATTGAGCAACTTGAGCAGATTCACAAGAATTCGGTTGAGGCGAAGGCGCAGGCTGTAACAGGCGGACTCCATCCACCAAGCCAGAAACAGTTTGATGAAATGTTCCAGCTACTCAAGGTCGGCGGGACGTTGGATGAGGTTCTGGACGGAAAACCAATCTGGAAGACAGCGGAGGAAATGTTTCAGGTATCCAAGATTGGTGGGACGCCAGATGAACTTCCAGAGTTCTCGGTTCAACTGAATAGTGACAAGGCTAAGCCTTTTCTTTTCGGTCAGATGTCAGGGAAGCATGGTGCTGGCGCTGGAAAGTCACCAGTCTTCGACATGGGAACTGGAAAGCCCATGAAGCCTGCCGGTCTGTTGAATGACTACGCTGCCAAGGATGCGGATGCGAAGCCGGATTTTTTGAAGCTGAACCAAGAGCACGCCGAACAGGTTGAAAGTCTGGATGGAGCGCAACCGGAAGAGAAGCCACCATTCCGGGTTCAGTACCTTGCTGGCAGCGACAAGATCAAGTTGATCCTGTCGCCAGCTTCGATGTCTGGTGAGTGGGAAGCGGTCGATCAGTTCGGCGGCATCTGGATTGTCATTTTCGACTTCTTTCAAAAGGCAACTGATGTGACGATCAAGACAGCCAAAGAGGTTGACGGCTACCCAATGTTGGGTGCGCTCTACACCAAGAAGAAGTACGAGCTTGCGCAACCTGAGCAGGAAGAAGAACCGGAAGAGCCATACCACGAAGAACCAGAAGAGTCCTACAAGCCAACCATCTTCGTTTCTGATTCTGCGGAACTCCCGCACCACTTGATCCTGATGGGGATATACGACCCGACAGGCAAGCTGGAACTTTTTGACAGTGACGGTGCCGGGAGCGTTTCTCTTTCAGCGATTGCTGACTTGGAAGCCAATCCAGTCTGCGCTTTGTTCTCTCAAGTGATCGGCTCGTCGGATGACGGTCTGTTGGTGTCGAATAAGCCACCCATCCTTGTAAAGAAGATGGGGACCACCAGCCTGACGAGCAAGACGGGGTTTCTGGTCAACCAGAACAACAAGGCTATCACTTGGGGCGAAGTGGATGGTTTGCTGCTGTCCAAGATTGGTGACTATCTTATTGCGCACGCCAAGGACTACGTGACTACCAGCGACCTGCTGGTTCTTTTCGGAAAGCTTTCCCACCACGATTGGGTTTACGTCACGCTGGTCAACTACGACGTGAAGGATGCGGTTGTTCAGGGCACGAAGTTCACCGCTGCGCTGGATGAAGACGACCATCCGGGTCAGTTGTCGCACCATCCACTGGAGTCGTTCTGCTGGACTCACGCCTTCAACAATCTGGATGGCTTTACCCTGCACGCACCAACGCCGGATGCGAAGACTTCAATGGATCAGATGGTTGAGTGGGATGCGCTGTGCATTGATTTCCAGTGCCTTCTGCATTCCCCCCAAAAGCTGGGGCACAAGCATCTCTCTCTGGTCTATCACGAGCCGCACAACCCCTACGTGACTGTTGAGGACACAGATAATGATGGCTGGGCAACTGACATCTCGGTTGCTGCCATGAAGGCACTTGCGAAGAAAATCATTCACCGGTTGTCGGGGTGCGCGTGTGTGTTGTTTGGCCAAACTGACGAAGGTGCTACGGTGGTATCTGTCGGTGGCTTGAAAGTTGGCGCTTGGTTGGTCAGTAAGATCGACAGCATAGCCAAATGACGAAAGCGATTTCGTATGAGCAAGTTCAAACAGATAAAGCCTCACAAGAGGCGGAAGAAGGCGAAGGTTGGTGGTAAGCACCAGAGCCAACTTCGTGAGTTCTCGCAGGACAGGCCACTGACGATGATGGTCGAGGAAGGTGACGTTGACTTCGACGGCTCTCCCTATGTCGCTACGAAACGGTTCTACATCGTCGCGTTGCGCGGGCGACTCATTGACCTACAGAGGCCAAGTGCGGAAGCTGCGCTGAACAAAATCTCTCAGGAAGAATGCCCGTTCCCGACTGACATCAACGATGACAACCACTTCAGGTTTCGCAACAGTCGCGTTGCTGTTCGCCCGCGTAACGAGGCAGATAACGCCCTTCTTCGCGACTACGCCGGTCAGGTTGTGAAGGATGACATCACGACTGCGGTAGCAGACGAGTTCTCTGCTGCGATGGATGACCACGATGAGCGCACTGGTAAGTCAGGGCGGAACAAACGCATCTTGGTCAAGCAAGAGGAACCAGACGATGAGTGAAGAGGTCGAACTTGAAGGCACGCTCGTAGCCTTCACAGAGAAGGCAGCGCTCTGGAACATAGACGGCGAAGAGCACTGGATTCCGCTTTCGCAGACGGACTTCGGCGGCGCGGAAGAGCCTGATCTGGTAAAGGGTGAAGAGTACACCTTTGTCATTCCAGCTTGGCTGGCTGAACAAGACGGTCTTGACACGTAAAGATTTTTCGAAAATAACTTGGACAAGACGAAACCAACGGGGTACGGTCTGCGTTACACAGTCAGCGGGCAATCATGCCCACGAACAGG
>Ga0307378_10001731_pt1 | contig 34711 bp, 27 predicted proteins | sample UN1MG_FD_202238 | JGI IMG/M metagenome (GOLD analysis project Ga0307378, IMG submission 202238) | Soil microbial communities from Risofladan, Vaasa, Finland - UN-1 | ecosystem: Environmental > Terrestrial > Soil > Coastal area > Acid sulfate soil | place: Finland: Risofladan, Vaasa | collected... | reverse complement strand
GACCAGTTCAACCGCTACCTTGGAGAATCCAACCGCCAGCCGCTGATGGCCCATGGGTGGCGCTCCGCATCCCAGATGCTCCGTCATTACCAGGAGGTGGTGTAACACATGTTTGACAAACCTACAGTTTTTGTTTACGGAGCGCGAAAACGCACAATACTCTAGGTTAGGAGGCGGTTTCGTTGGACGCCGGTGAATGCGGGATGGGGCCTCTCGGCCCCCTGTTCACCGATCTATACGAGCTGACAATGCTGGCCGAGGCCATGAAGCTCCGCGGCTGGGTGTGAAGCCCAGCGCCGAGACGCGAACCAGAAGGGCCGGGCATCGAATGCCCGGCCCTTTTCATGTGCGGCCGCTCGCATATGCGTTCCTCAGCTCACCGGTCAGGCCCTTGCGCCTCCGTTCTTACAGGCGGGAAATTTCCTGCCGACGTAAGACAAGAGATATGGGGAGCGCCGCCCTCTGGCGACGGAACTATGCTGATCTGCACTGCATACACGTCCTCGCCATAAAGCGTCGAGTGGGCGTTCCAATACTCACGCAATGTTGGATTGTCGAGCACAATCGGGTCGGGGCGTAACGGCGCCTCGCTGACAGTCTGGGGCTGACCAGAACGGAACTTCAGTTCAAGATACTTTACAATCCTAGTCGAGACGATCCGATGAGCCGCAAACCACTCCTTCACGGATGTGCTTTCGTCGGGCTCGCGGCTCAGAACCACCTTACCTGGTATACGCAGGTTCATAACGTAATCCGGATCAGTTGCCTTGGCCTTCGGTACGAAGTTGATCCAGTCGCCATTTGCCTGCCAAATATAGCCGGCAGCCGCGGATAGCTTGTCCAACTGCTCACCCAGGGTACCAGCGGGAAGCTCAATGGTAAGCCACTGTAAGGGCTTGTTCGGTCCTTCGTACTCAAACCCCGCCTTTATAGGTGACTTCGGGCAAGCTCCCCTCGCCTGCTGCAAGACCTGCTTCATCCGATCCCACGACGAGACTGATTCCTTTGCAGGTAGGGCAGACAGCCGAGCAGCAAGAGCCACTTCCAACGCGGGCGAGGGACTGCCCGAGACCGTGGAACTGGCATAGAGCATGCCCGCAACGCCGAACAACATCAAGGTTACAGATTTCAACCGCAGATACGTTTGCATTTCTTTCCTCCCAGCGGTATTTTACTCGCAACTACAAGGGTCCCAACCATCGAAAGCAATACACCAGAGATAGGCGTCTAAGCAACTCTCCACAGGCCGAGGCGTCTTCGAGAAGATAGTACGAAACAGTGGGAGGATTGGTTACATCTACTGTACGGCGAGCGTGCCAGGGCCTGGAGCTCAGCGCCCGGCCCGTTTTATGTGCGGCCTGTGATCTTGGGGGAGATTAAGCATCGCGCGTGACCTTCCTCCGGGCGGAATGCAGAAAACAGGTGGGGCCGCCACGACACCACCTGTTTCCTGAAGTAACGCCATTCACATAGCCTTAGTATTCAAGTGTGGCATAAGTCACTTTTTGGGTTCCTACTCGTTTGGTTTGTCTGTTTGCACACGCGAGTTGAACTTTCTAGGCTTCATCGGAGGTACGTGACACATTGTGGGCAGCTTCTTGAAGTCGAACTTCGAAAGCTGAAGAAGGACACGCCGACCGTCCGACCACCATCCGATGGTCGTATACCAGTCCGGGTAGTTCGTTTCGGGAGAGTGCCCATAACGTAACTTCCCAGTTACTGACGGTCCAATATCTACAGACCAAGTCCAGAACGTAGGCTTGTCTCGGTTCTCAGGGTTCGTCTTCGACAGATCCAGCATTGTCTCGGCAGTTTTCTTGACGAGGGACTCGACATCTGAAAGAGGCACGCTATCTGGTAAGGTTACCAGCATGAAGATATTTCCCCCATCCTGAATGTTAATGCGAAGCCCCGACTTCGTTGTGTAGCGCAGCAGGAGGTAGTCGGAGTCATCCACGCCCCAAAGATCGGCAAGGGCAACCACTCCCTCCAGGTCTTTACTGGTTGGCTTGTAAGATTCCAACAGCATTTTATCCAGCATATTGCGGAGCTGGTCTATCTCGACTTTTACATCTCCCATATACCTCTTGGAGGAAACCGTCTCATCAGTCGGCCACATTGCGTGTTTCACCCACGATGTTTTGTTGTCAGCCAGGGCCTTCTCCATGTTAATGGTATCTACCGGTATGAAGCCCACGGCCTGAGAGCTACCTGCAGCGGCATAGCATTGAGACCCTACAAGTACCTGCAGTGCAATCGCAGAGAAAACCATCAGAACTTTCTGTTTCATCCTAGATACGCTCCTTTCTGTACAAACCGCGTCTATTCATTATGGAATTGGGGGCTCCGAACCAGGTTGATCGCAACCATGATAACACTTTATTCCTTCAGACGTTTTACAGTCTGGAAAAGTTTCGGCTATTGTCAAGCGATTCTACGTATTTCTACCAAGCCGCCAGCCACGCGAGACAGGCCATGTTTGAACATGCCTCCGCCGGTGGCTTGACTGTGCCGTCCTCCTACGCGGCTTCGCCGAGCACCTCGATGTCGTTTTTTTTGATGTCAATGCCGCCGTAGGCGCGGGCGATCTCCTCCGCCAAGTTCTTCCGGTTGCGATCTTGCACCGCCCCTGACACCATCACTATCCCGTTCACCGTATCCACGCCGATGTCCAGTCCGCCGACGTGTGGATTTGTCATCAATGCCAGCTTGATCTTCGCGGCAGTTTCCAGGTCCTTAAGCCTGCCCATCTGAATCTTCTCCCGCCGGATCGCCTATGGAGTCCTTTTGAAGTTTACCACCACTCGTCACTCGATTAACGACCGCGTAAAGGAGAATCCCGGGCAGGAATCGCGGCAGGGGACGAATAAGCTATCATAAGAGCCAGCACAGGAGGACAAGCATGAAGACGTGCATGAACGGCGCGACGACGATGCCGTATCCGCTCGAAGAGGACATACGAGCCGCCGGCAACGCGGGCTTCGAGCAGATCGAGATATGGCTCGACAAGATGAACAAGTACCTGGAGACTCACTCCGAGGGAGATTTGAAGAGACTTCTAGATGCGAACGGCGTTTCGGCGGCGACCATATGCCCGTTCTGGATGGTGATGTTCGGCGACCGGGAGCCTCAACTGGCGGCCATCGGCAGGGCGGCGGAGATCGCGAGCCGGATCGGATGCCCAACGCTGCTCGTATGCCCGGATGCCCCTCCGCCAACTATGTCCACGGACGCAGCGTTCGAGCACGCAGGCCAAGTCGCCCGCGAGTACGGCGATGTCGCGGCGAAACACGGCGTGAGGATAGCCATCGAGCCGCTGGGCACGCATCCCTTCGTGCCGGGATGCAGCGAGGCCCTGAGGATCCTTGAAATAGCGGACCATCCGGCGCTCGGCCTGATGATGGACACGTTTCACTACTACAAATCCGGCGTCCCGATGGAGTCGGTCCGGAAGATACCGGCGGACAAGCTGCTCATCGTCCATGTGAACGACTGCGAGGACAGGCCCAGACAGGAGCTGCAGGACTCACACCGGCTCTATCTCGGCGAGGGCATACTGCCCCTGACCGAGACGCTTCAAACACTTAAGGCAATCGGCTACGAAGGCGCGCTCTCGGTCGAAATCTTCCGCCCGGAGTACTGGGAGCGCCCGATAGACAGGATCAGCCGCGAATCGTTCGAGTCGCTCAGGAAGGCTGTGGCGGCGGCAGGCATGGAGGTATGACATGGCAATCAGGCTGAGCACCGTTGATATCATCATCATAATCGCGTACCTGGCGGTGGTAGTCACCCTCGGCACGGTGATGAAGCGCCGGGCGGCGAAGAACATCGGCAGCTACTTCCTCGGCGAGCGGCAGCTTCCCTGGTGGGCGCTGGCGATGTCCGGCAGCTCGTCGTACTTCGACATCACCGGCACCATGTGGATCGTCAGCCTGTTCGTCGTCATCGGGCTGAAGGGAATGTGGGTGCAGTGGATTTGGGGATTCATCATCCCGGTATTCTACATGGCCTACATGGGCAAATGGATTCGCCGCTCCGGGGTGATGACCGGCTCCGAATGGATGGAAACCAGGTTCGGGAGCGGCAAGGCCGGTGAAGCAGCGCGCGCATCGTATACCCTCTATGCTGTGCTGACGATTACCGCGTTCCTCGCATACGGCGCAACCGGCATGGGCAAGTTCGGCTCCGTCTATCTCCCGTTCGACGAGCACGTGTGCGCGGCCCTGATAATCGGCATCACCGGGATCTACGTGATTATGGGCGGCTTCCACGGGGTGGTGATTGTGGAGATATTCCAGACCATCGTGCTCAGCATCGGGGCGATAGTGATCGCTTGGCTTGGCTTCACGCACGTGTCATCGGCGGCATTGAGCGCGAAGGTAGGCCCGGAATGGGGCAGCCTGATCCCGAAATGGGATTTCGCATACCTCGCGGGGACGGAATACAAGATCTTCGGGGCGCTCCTGATCATCTGGGTGATGAAGGGGCTTCTCCTATCGCTGTCAGGGCCTGAGCAGCTCTACGATTTCCAGAGGTTCCTGGCTGCGAAGAATCCGAAGGAGGCGTCGAAGCTCGGCGCTCTCTGGGGAGTGATTCACACGGTTCGCTGGCCGATGGCGATGGGGCTGGCGGTTCTCGGCATTGTCGGACTCGCTCAGCAGGGCGACCCGGAGAAGGTCCTGCCGTCGGTGATCCAGCAGATGCTCCCCGCCGGCCTGAGGGGGTTCGCGATCGCAGCTCTGCTCTCCGGCTTCCTGGCGACGTTCAACTCGACGGTGAACGGCGGGGCGAGCTACATGGTGAAGGACATCTACCACAAGTACATCAACCCCGGCGCGTCCCAGCGGAAGCTGATCTACGCGAGCTACGTATCATCCGCGCTCCTGGTCATCCTGGGTATCACGATCGGGTTCGCCGCGAAGTCAATCAACCAGATGTTCATCTGGATCATGGGAACGCTCGGAGCGGGCGTGCTGCTTCCGAACGTCCTGCGCTGGTACTGGTGGCGCTTGAACGGCTGGGGATATGCCGCAGGCGTCGTGTCAGGGATGCTGCTCTCGCTGGTTCAGGCTTTCGTGCCCTACTTCGCCGCGCTTCCGCTGTACGTCACGTTCCCCGCGATCGTGCTGCTGGATGTAGCAATCACCGTGGCGGTAATGCTGCTCACCGAGCCCACTGATTCCAAGACGCTGAGGAAGTTCTACGCGGAGGTGCGCCCTGCAGGATTCTGGGGAGTGGTGGCGAGAGACCTTGGGCCGGACAGCACTCTCCCGAAGAGGACGCCGTTCCTGCAAGACTTCGGGAACGTCCTGCTCGGCATTCCCTGGCTCACCGCGATGTGGATGTTCCCGATCTACCTGGTCCTGCACCGCTTCACTGAGGCTTCCATCGCCGCCGGAATGGTCCTCGTGATCTCGGTCATCCTCTACTGGACCTGGTACAGGCGCTTGGAGGAAGAGTAGCGGCCCTAATCCACACTCTTCCTCAGCAAGCCGACCATGTAGACGATGAAGAGCGAGAATGCCGCCAGGAAGAGGTACTTCAGTATGCCGAGCACGTAGTCCAAGCCGTCAATCCACTTCAAAGCGCAGCTCCACCTCCCCGACCTGGATTCGATCGCCGTGATGGAGTCTCACCGGCGAGCTCTCTGGGACATCTACGCCGTTCAGCCGCGTGCCGGCCCTGCTCCCAAGGTCTTCTATGTAGAACTCACTCCCATCAGGGGAGCTAATCCTCGCATGCCGCCGGGAAACAGACGAATGGTCGAGCCGAAGATCGGCGCTCAGCGACCTTCCGATGGTTACCTCCGAGGCAAGCGGGAAATCTTCCGCGCCGATCACGAGCCGGGGGTGCGAAGCGTCGGCCCTGGACGGAACCGGCGCCGGGCGAGCGCCCGCTTCCTCGAACACCAGCTCCGTCGCGCCGAGCCTGATGACATCGCCGCTCCTGAGCGGCCGCCCCTGCGGACTCGTAACCCGCGCGTCGTTCACCCACACACCGTTGGTGCTGTTCAGATCCACGACTGTGAATCCCTCCGGGCCGAGGGACATTCGGGCGTGGCGCTTCGATACCATGCCGTCCCTCTCGATCACCAGGTCGTTGTTCAGGCGCTGCGATCTGCCGATAATCGTCACCGGCTTCGTCAAGAGGAATTGCTGGGTCGAGCCGTCGGGCTGCTTGATTCTGAGCAACGGCGGAGCGACTGTGGCAGCATCGTACATGTCGGTCGCTGCGATGGTGTACTCCTCTTCCTCATAGGGCTCGTACGGCCTGCCGGGAACGGCCTCCTGAGGCGCGGGAACCGGCGCCTCCTTCTGGATATCCCACTTGCACCTGACCTTGAGCTTCTCCGGCCCGGCTTCGCCCTCCACAGGAGTGACCTCCTCTATCGTGAAGTCGAGCGGCCCGCGGACGTAGTACTTGTTCTGGCTCATGTACTTCCGCAGCGCGGATTCCAGCTCGTCCTTGTCCAGAAACGCCAGCAGATACTCCTTCTCCTCCTCGCTGTCGAAGGCGATTTCGAGGATGTAGTTATTCGGGACGTAAGCCCTGTTGTCCAGGCCCTCCTTGCGGCTGTCCTCCATGGCGCCGATGATCTTGCGCAGGACATCCTTCGGCCGGATGTCGCTGACCTCATCGCCGAACCACGATTCATACCAGCCCGCAAAGGCCTTGTTCAGCTTCTCGAAGAAGTCCATTCAAATCAGCTCCCCGACCAGCCCTCACCCCTCATCTCTATCGAGAGCCTCCGCTGACGGCTGGCGTCACGCTTCGGTACTGGGTCGCGGTCCAATCCAAGCTCGATAAGCCTAGCGGCCCTGTTGCGATTCACCTTTGAAGGGCTTAAGCCCTTCGAGGACCATGTTATCAAGTCCAGTGTTCACGTTACGCACAGTTTCACCCAGTGCCAATCGCCGAACATATTCCCGCAAGATTTCGCGCGTCAGGTCCTCACAGCGTTGCGGCAGTTCGTCCGGGTGAACCGGAGGCTTAACTTTACGCGACACACGCATCACATTCTTATGCCTACGCAAGGCCGACAGCGTGGTACCATCATGGACGATGGCACTACGCACGCAATACATGGCCTGCAAAAGCGAATATACCTGTAGGGGATCTCGCAGATGAGCAAGCAAGGCTGCTCCACGAAGCGCCAGTCTATACGTGAATTCATCGCCTGCTCCCACCAGAAGGCTACTCTCCAAGGCAATCGTCAAATCAATTATGCGATCCTCGCCGCCATCCCGCTCGTAGGACTGATTGAAGCGGTGCAATGCTACTGCCAGACCACCACAGCCGGGTTGCTGCTCAACCTTCTCAAGCCAGTCGAGGAGGTCTCGAAACATTGGCAGGTCGGACTCCAGCAGGTGGTAGATGTTGGGATGTAAGCGTCCGTTTCCGAAAGATATACTACATAGCGAAGAGATATCATAGAGGCGGCTGGTATCCCTCAAGCGGCTGGTATCCCTCTCGACAACTACAGTAGCCCCAACGTCGCCGGCTTTCACAAGCCGCAGGGCCTTAATCATACGCCCAGCCTCATCAATTAGCTCCGCATTCTGAGACACTGGATGCCGAGGTCTCTTGTACTGTCCTACTAGCTGGAATCTGGCATTTGAAAGCGATGACTGGTCAACGAATTCATGCGCAAACAGTTCATCCCAGATTTGCCCCTTCTGCTCATTAGTGAGGGGCTCCAACCGACAGATCCTGGCAATCTCGGGGAACGTCACCTCGCTTGTGAAGTTGAAGAGAGGGATACACGCTTCGAAGACGGCTTCCTTACTTATAAGGCCGCGAACAGCTTCGACGATCTGTTCCCGGGACGGATGCAGCGTGCGGTGCCGCTCGAGAACCTCCGCGACCAACTGCTGAAGCGCCCCGATATGGAATTGGAGTGTCTCGTCGAAGGTCCGCGGCACCCATGTGCCATCATCTCCTTGCCTGGAGAGATGACCCAGAATGCCCTCGTCCCAGAGCTTCCTCATAACCTGTTTAGTGTCGTCGGTCGTCCAGACAGTATCTTCACGATGATTGTAGATCAGCCTCCAGTAGTTGCGCTCGACTTCCACGATCCCGGTGATCCCATTGTCCCTAAAGCGAGTTCGCGTGCGGTAGCGTGTCGGGATGCGGTCAACCAACGCCCAGGATCGTACCTGGGGCAACATCCCCTCAATGAAGCTCACCAAGAGCTCTTCCGCGCTTTGTGAGTTATTATGGTTGCGATTCCCGCTCACCAATGTATCCTCCAACCCGTTGATGTATGCCTTCGCAAGCCACTCGTAGTCATCACCCTCTTGCCGTGGCGGCCCGTTTCCCCATCGGCCAAGATAGCCAGTCCGCCGTAGCCAATCCCACTTCCCGTTTCGGGAAGGCCTGCCCTGAGTTTATCGAAGGGGGGTCAGGGGGTTAGGTTAACATGTCAGAAAGCCGCCTTCACGATTTCGCGGCAGACCTTCCCGGCCACATCTCGGCCGTAGCCGCCGTTTTCGACTACAACGGCAAATGCGATTCTCGGATCCTCCACGGGCGCAAAGCCCACAAACCAGGAGTGCGGCATACCGTCCGCCTGATCGTTCTCCGCGCTGCCGGTCTTCCCGGCGACGGTAACTGCCAACCCCTCGAACAGCCCGCGTCCGGTTCCGACGCTCGTGACATCCGCCATTGCCCTCCTCAGAAAGGCGGCGGTCTCCGGGCTGATGGGGCGTCCCATCTCAACAGGCTCTACGGCCTTGACGATCTCATCAGTACCCGCCCGGCGGACATCCTTCACGAATTGGGGCTTCATCATGACGCCGCCGTTCGCGATGGCCGCCACGACGCGGGCCATCTCCAGCGGCGAGACCTGGACGGTCCCCTGGCCGTAGGCGTTGTCGGGAAGATCCTCGACCAGCCGCTTCGGCGGCGCGATCCAGCTCAAGTTGAACTTGCGCGTCATATCGTACAGTTTGTCCGCGCCGAGCTCGAGCCCGAGGTGGGCGAAATAGATATTGCACGAAGCCCGAATCGCCTTCGCCAAGCCGGTCAGCCCGTGGGGACGCATCTCTTCGAGGTCAGCGATCCGCCTCCTGGAGTACGTCTGGCCGCCTGAGCGCCATCGAACTCCGCCTTCCTGATGCCGACAGACGTGCGTGAAATCGTCGAGGCCGTTCTCCAATGCCGCAGCAGCCGTCACCAGCTTGAAGGTCGAGCCGGGCGGGTACGTGCCGTCGAGCGCCCGATTGAACAGCACCGCCCTGCCGCTTCTGTCGCTATTATACGCCCTCCAGGCGCCCAAGGTTAACTCGTTCGGGTCGAAGTCGGGTATCGAGACGGCCGCGAGGATCTCGCCGGTGTATACGTCAATCACGACGGCGGCGCCCTTCTGCTTCCGCTCGCCGGTCCTTCGATCCCGGACCGATGCGGCGTACTTCTTCAGCGCCTTCTCGAGGGCGGGCTGGAGCTCGGCGTCAATGGTCAGCCTGATGTCCCTGCCCTCGATCTTGGGGCAGTATGGCGTGTGACTCCGCCGGTAGATGGGAAGCAGCGCCGAGTAGTCATCGAAGCCGCGGAGGTCGTTATTCCGCCTCTTCTCGAGGCCGACGGGGCCGCCGCACCGGTGATCAATGTAGCCCACCAGGTGAGCGAGCGATGCGCCATACGGGTAATACCTGCCGCCGGGTCCGCCACGGCGGACAGCAGCCTCGGACAGCCCAAGCTCCGCCAATTCCGAAGGCCTTGAGGTAGCGAGCGGACGCCCGTTCCGATCGTAGATCGTCCCCCGCGGGATGTCCGCCTCGATGGACTTCAGCCTGGGATTGATATGCGGCCGGATGAACCCGTCCGCATCGGGAGTCGTGACCGTATTCCCGGCGATCCGATCGGCCTTGATTCCCTGAATCCAGACCAGTCGTCCGATTCCGGCCGCGCCGAGGAGAAGCACCAGGAGCCCGGCCGCGGCTCCGCGCAGCGCACGCCGGGTCTCGACGCGAACCTCGGAGGCATAACGGGTTCCGCCTGCGGAGATGTTCAGCAGAAGGCCGGCGATGAAGAAGGACGCTATCACCGATGATTTCCCATAGCTGACGAAGGGGAACGTCACACCGGTAAGCGGTGTCAGGCCCAGGACGCCGAATACGATTATCACCGTCTGTATCCCCAGGAGCGACGTCATCCCCGCGGCCAGGAGCCTCTCGAAGTCGGTCCGGGCGTGCAGGGCAATTCTAAATCCCCGGGCGATGATGACGCTGCAGAGGAGCAGTATGCCTAGAGAACCCACCAGCCCAAGCTCTTCTCCGAGGGATGCGAAGACAAGATCGGAGCCGGCCCTCGGCATATACGCCGGCTGTCCCAGACCCGGCCCGCTGCCCCATAGTCCGCCGGTTCCGAACGCCCATAGCGCCTGTCCAAGCTGCATGCCGTTCGCATGGCGATTCGCCCACGGGTGGAGCCACATATCTACTCGGACGTCGAAGACACCGAGCCCGAGCTTGTAGGCCAAGGCGCCCGTGATCCCGACGAGAATCAATCCGACGCCGACGAAGGACGGCTTGCCGGTTGCGATATACAGCATCACGACGAACATGCCGAAGAGCAGGAGCATCGGACCCAGGTCGCGCACCAGCACAAAGGTGACAAGAGACAGGAGATACATCACCGCGAGCGGGCCGATGTCCCGAAACAGAGGGAGCCGGATCCGCCGCGGCGGACCCAGCAGCAAGCTCCATCGGTCGGCCAGGTAACTCGCCACGAAGAACACCAGGGCGAGCTTGACAACCTCAAGGGGACTGAAGCCGAAGAGCCTGAGCTTCGCGCCGCCCGGCCCTGTGCCGAAAAGGGCAAGCAGCAGCGTGAGGAATACTGCGAAGAGCGCGTACAAGTATGTGTAACGCCACGGGCGCAGGGCCCGGAACTTCGCCGAGAGCGGAATCATCGCCGCCAGGATGCCGAGCAGCACGCCCAGCATCTGAGCGGGAAAGACATAGGTATCCCGCAGGGGATCTTTGATGGAGAAAAGTATCATTCCGCCCAGCCCGACAAGGACGAATACACATGGGAGGATGAACGGGTCGGCATCCGGCGCTCTCCGCCTCAGCGCCGCGTGAAGCAGGAAGAAGCCGGCGATCACGAAGGCGATAAACGCCCAATAGGAGATAGTCACCGCAGCGCCGTCCCTCACTCGCAGCCGCGAGTCGCGCGCGGCAATTGCGTCGCGGCCAACCACAGGAATCCGGGCGAGGCTCGCTGCGGAAATGTTCGCCTCATCTCCCCAGGCAGCGAGCGCCTCTACCAGGCGTTCTGCGGACGAGGTTCCGATTCCGGAACGAGCCGCCAATTGACCAGGGGTGAGAGCGGTTATGTCGTACCTGCCTTGGAGGTCCGCCACCGCCTTGGCCTGCGCCGGCGTAAGCAGCCGGACATCCCTCAGGGCGGATGTGCTTCTGAAAGGGCCATGCTTCTCGCGGCAGTCGCAGATCAGCTTTGCCAACCCGCGGTCTATCATCAGGGCGGAGGCGATTTCATCCGGCGAGGCGGAGTTAATGTTCGCGGTCCGCTCGGCTTTCAGGTCCGGCAGCTTGGCCGCGAAGAGCAGAGCGAACCCCAGAAGCAGAACAAGTGAGGCGAAGAGGAGCAGAACGCCCTCGGTCGTTCGGTGTTGACGGCCCATGTCTATCCTATGTACGCTTGTCAGCTTGAAATGGTTGCAGGGCAGGCGCATGGGCCTATTCGACAAGAGGGTGACTAAGTCCTGTCAAGCGGACGACAGCACGGCGAGTCAATATGGCGGAGAGGGTGGGATTCGAACCCACGGTCCGCCGGAGGCGGACAACGGTTTTCGAGACCGCCCGGATAAACCGCTCCCGCACCTCTCCACAGCGGCAACAAAAATGGCGCCCTTGGAGAGAATCGAACTCCCGACGCCCTCCTTAGGACGGAGGCGCTCTATCCACTGAGCTACAAGGGCAGCCTTTGTGCATCCCTGCCGGGACCGAAAGATAACTGGCGCGCTTGGAGGGATTCGAACCCCCGACCTAAAGGTCCGCAACCTTCCGCTCTATCCCCTGAGCTACAAGCGCGCTCAATCCTGCACTCTAATGTGCGATATAGTATAGCATTGCAAAGGCGCATTGTCAACTCAGCCCGATCGGGTGAGCCCATCCTTGACCGTGCCGCCCCTCTCTGATATACTTAGCTTCGAGGGGCGCATATTCATGGCAAAGACGCGTCGGAAGCCGGACAACGATCCCTTGTTACAGGACATAGTGGGGGTTGCGGCGTTCGCTCTCGGAGCGGTACTGCTCGTTGGGATTCTGATGCCGCACTCCGGAAGGTTCGGCGAAGTGCTCGGACCGGCTCTGAAGTCCATTGCAGGTCTGGGCGCGTATGCGGCGCCGGTCCTCCTTATGTTTGTGGGCGGCGTCCTGGTCACCGGCACCCGCCATTCCACGGCAGGACAGAAACTGGCCGGCTTTCTCCTGCTCTTCCTCGTATTCGTGAGCTGGTGCCAGTTCGCCAGAACCGACAGCATCACGGGCTTGATAAGCCACAGGCCGGAGCTCGAAGCCGCCGAATTCAGGCGGGAACTGCAGCACGGAGGCGGCCTGGTCGGCCTGGGACTTGCATATGGACTCGAAATTATCTTCGGTCGGATAAGCAGCTACATCGTGTTGGTGGCGATTGCAATCGTGGCGGTGCTGCTGGTCACCGGCGTGCCTCTGGCCTCGGTGATCCTCGCTCTCTTCGAAGGAGCGAGTTTTGCTTTCCGGCGCCGCCGGCGGAGAACCCGCGCATACGATGATCGGCGCCTGGGGGAAACTGCACAGCGCCCGGAGATGAGGCCGCCCAGGGAGCGCCCGGAAGTCTTATCCATCATCAAGCAGCGCATGCTGACCAATGGCGACAAGACCGATGCAGCCGAGGCCGTGGTCGTGGCGCGCACCGCAGATGGCGTGAGGCCCAAGGCCGGAGATTCCGAGTTCCAGCTTCCGCCGATCACGCTCCTCAAGGAACCGCCTCTGCCGCCTAAGCGGGTTCAGGCGGAGCTCAATTACAAGATTGACGTAATCGAGAGCACGCTCGAGGATTTCAAGATCGAGGGTGATGTCGTCGAGGTCAGCCACGGCCCGACGGTTACCAGGTACGAGATACGGCTTGCGCCCGGCATAAAAGTGAACAAGATCGTGAGCCTGGCGGATAACCTGGCGATGGCGCTGGCCGCCATTGACGTCAGGGTCGAGGCACCGATTCCCGGCAAATCTGCGATCGGCGTCGAGGTGCCGAACAGCAACCCGGCACTAGTCACTCTGAGAGAGGTCATAGACACAGAGCAGTTCTGGAATGCGCCCTCGAAGCTGACCTTTGCGCTGGGGAAGGACGTTGCAGGAGAGCCAAGGTTCGCGGATCTGACCAAGATGCCGCACATGCTGGTTGCCGGTGCGACGAATGCCGGCAAGAGCGTCTGCCTGAATTCGCTGATCGCAAGCCTCCTGTTCCGCGCAACGCCCAGGGAGCTCAAGTTCATACTCATCGATCCAAAGCGGGTGGAGCTGAGCCTATTCGACGGCATCCCGCACCTGTGCACCCCGGCCGTGAGAGATATAAGGCAGACGACCGGCATATTCCGCGCTGCCTTGAAGGAGATGGAGCACAGGTATGATCTCTTCGTCAGAGCCGGAGCCAGGAACTTCGATACTTACAACGAAAGGGCAAAGCCGGAAGAGCGCCTGCCCTACATTGTGATAGTCGTAGATGAGCTTGCCGACCTGATGATGCAGGCAGGCCCGGATGTGGAGTTCGCAGTCTGCCGCTTGGCCCAACTGGCCCGGGCGACAGGCATCCACCTCGTGATTGCGACGCAGCGGCCGTCCGTGGATATCGTGACGGGCACGATCAAGGCGAACATATCCTCGAGAATAGCCTTTGCGATGAACTCCCAGGTAGACAGCCGGACGATCCTGGATATGGGCGGCGCCGAGAGATTGATCGGGCGGGGCGACATGCTGTTCAAGCCGATTGATGCCGCCAAGCCGGTCAGGGTCCAGGGATGCTTCATTTCGGAGAGAGAGATCGAGGCCCTCGTGAAGTATCTGAAGGACCAGGAGTCGCCGGAGTACACAATGGAGCCGGCGCAGATAGGCGACCTGTCAACCGGCGGAAGCCTGGACGATGCCGTCAAAGACGAGGTCTACGAGCCGGCGGTTCGGCTTGTGGTCACTACCGGCTATGCGTCTACGTCTATGATCCAGCGCCGGTTCAAGATCGGCTACACGCGCGCGGCGCGTCTCGTGGACGCGATGGAGCAGCAAGGAATCGTGGGTCCACTCGATGGCGCAAAGCCGCGGAATGTGCTCATCAGCAGGGAGGGACTGGACAGGATCTTCGGCAGGCCCGTGTTCGGCGAAGCCGCCCCGGAACCGCTTGAGGAAGAGGAGTGAGGCTCCCGTTCGCCCTCCCGCTTGAAGAACCGGCTCAGCAGGAGCTTCGCCCTCCCGTTCCAATTTACATCGGAGTTTCCCGGAATTGGTATAGGAGTGGTTCTTGGATTCCTTGATCCCTGGACCCCTTGTCCGCCGAAGCTTCAGCGAAGGCGGATGGATCCCTAATTTATGGCTAGAATCGGTTTAATCAGCCTCGGCTGCCCGAAGAATACGGTGGACGCGGAGGAGATTCTTGGGGAGGTCGAGAAGGCTGGGCATGAGATAGAGACGGATCCGGCCCGCGCAGAGGTCTTGATCGTCAACACCTGCGGCTTCATCCGGAGCGCGAAGGAGGAGGCGGTAGACTGCATACTTGACGCCGTTCGTTACAAGACGAACGGCGCTTGCCGTTCTGTAATAGTGACCGGCTGTCTAGTACAGCGGCACGGCGAGCAGCTTGCGAAGGAGCTCCCGGAGGCCGACGCCTTCCTGGGCCTGGGCAAGGTACACGACATTGCGGAGACGATCTCTCGCACTCTGCGGGGCGGCAGGGTCATGAAGATAGGCGAGCCGTGCGCCTGGTGGATGGAGAGTAGAAGCCGCGTGCTCTCCACTCCGCCGTGGACCGCCTACCTGCGCATCGCGGACGGCTGCGATAACCGGTGCGCGTACTGCGTGATCCCCAGCATCCGGGGAGGATTCCGCAGCCGGCCGGAGGAGATCGTCCTCGACGAGGCAAGAGCGCTGGCCAAAGTCGGCGTCAAGGAGCTGAACCTAGTCGCGCAGGACATCACGCGGTACGGCCTGGATGCGGAGGGCGAGCTGCTTCTTCCGCGCCTGCTGGAGAAGCTGGCCGCGTTGGAGGGGATTCACTGGATTCGCCTGCTGTACTGTTACCCGACCAGGATCACCGACGAGCTGATCCGCGCTATCGCGGAGAATGAGAAGGTCTGTAGGTACATTGATGTCCCTCTGCAGCACTGCTCGGACAGGATTCTGCGCGCCATGGGAAGGCAGGGGAGCAAGCAGGCGTATCTTGACCTTTTCGCCCGCATCAGGGAGAGCTGCCCTGAGGCCGCTCTGAGGACGACGCTCATGGTCGGCTTCCCCGGAGAGACTGAGGAGGAGTTCGAGGAGCTGATGGACTTCGTGGAGCGGGTTCGCTTCGACCGAGTAGGCGTATTCCCCTACTCTGCGGAGGAAGGCACGCGCGCTGCGCTTCTGCCGGATAAGGTCCACCGCAGCACGATTGACAGGCGCTACTGCAGGCTCATGCAGCGGCAGCAGGAGATATCGCTCGACACGAACAAGAAACTGGTGGGCACACGCATCGAGGTTCTGATAGAAGGCATCAAGGGCGACTCGCTTGTAGGAAGAAGCTGCCGCGATGCGCCGGATATAGACGGCCTGGTCTATGTCGAAGGCGCTTCGGCCCTACCAGGCGAATTCGTGTTAGCAGAGGTGATCGAGGCAAGGCATTACGATTTATTGGCCCGGTGTGATTAGAAGGGTCCACGATGTACTCGCATGTCGTCCTGTCACCCTGAGTCGGCCGCGGCGGACGAAGGGTCTATTTGCGAGGAAAGACTGACAAGAATTGCCATAAACACGGAGGTGTTGAATTGGATGGTGTGAGCGTGGAGAGCCCCGTCGAGCAGGCGGCGATACGTTACCTGGAGGACCAGGCGTACTCCGCCCTGCTGGGATGCAAGGAGCCGGTTCGTTCCGCGGAGATCGTGGGTGCGATCGGGAAGGAGGAGTACAGCGCCAAGCTGATGCGCCATGCTCTCGCGGCGAGCCCGAGATTCGCCCAGATTGACCGCAGGTGGGACCTGGAAGTTCGCTACGAGGACAAGCAGCGGCCGGTGGAGCGCGTCATCCGGGAGATCATCGCCGAATATGGCCGCCCGATGCCTGTGCAGCAAATAGCCAACGAGCTGTCCAGCGTATACGAGCGGCCGGCGGACTACTACGAAACGCTGGCTGCCAGGATGCTGGCCGATGAGACCAAGTTCTTCCGCATTTCCGACGATCTGTTTGCCCTCAGAGAGTGGCTGCTGGAAGTGACCTCCGACAACGAAGAAGACTTGATCTTCGACAACGGGCTTGACGAGAGTGAAATCGAAGCTCTGGAGAAGGCGGCCGCGAAGGTGGATTGGACAGGGGAGGAGATCGCAGCCACCGCAGTCAAGTTCATTGACGCCGCGAAGATCCCGGTGTGCAATAAGCTCATCGGACTGTTTCAATGGCGGGCGCTGGGCGAGGCATTCGATCCCGTCGCGGCCTTCGACAAGCTGATCAAGAGCGATAAACTGGTATGGCTGTCCGATCAGCGCTGGGCAAGCAAGCGGATGGTCGAGAAATACAACACCATGCTGGTCAAAATGGCCGATCGCCTTGCCGAAGAGATCATGGAGGAGGCTCCGCAGGCCGTCGTCGAGAGAGCCGAGGAAGCGGAGGAAGTCGCACCGGAGCTCAGCCTCACCATTTCCGCGAGAGACCTGGATGAGGTCGCACAGATCGTCTCAGCGGAGGGAGCAGCCAGGATGCCGGCTGTCCTCGAAACCATCTTCGAGATATCGCCGGGCGAGCCGATATACGCGGTTGCAGCCGAAGGACTCGGTGACGCAATGCGAGCCGATCCTCGGTTTGCATGGGTGGGAGCCGACCGCTGGCGGACGGCGGATACCGTGCCTGCGTATGTCAACTCGATCCCGCCTGAGCTGGAAATCCAGACGCTCGTTTTCGAGACCCCGGAAGGCGAACGGCTGGACGCGGAGCTCGAAGATGAGGGCCTCGAAGGCGGTCTGGACAAAGAAATCCATAACCCCCTCGTGCAGGACGTAGGCGATCAGTATCCGATCACCGAGCAGGACGAGCTTCCACCCTCCGAGTCGGCGCGCTGCTCGGTTACGCGCCACCACAGAGTGCTGGGCACGTTCCCGCTGTGCCAGATTCCGAAAACCTTCTTCCCCATCGGCCCGCACGTCATCGAGGTAACTCTGGTGGACGGAGACAAGCGCGGCGATGTTTGGGTCAATCGGGAGACCGGCCTGATATACGACATGGGCAACTGGTACGCGGAGGACATGCCCGAATCGGGCGCGCTGTTCCAACTCGTCAGGACGGCGAGCGCGGACGAGTTTCAATTTGCGTATGAGGGTAAGACGGACCCGCTGGTGCTCGTCAGTCCGAACAGAATCGAGGAGCTTCTGGCGTTCTCGGAGGAAGCCAAGCAGAGGGAAATGACAACCTTCGAGCTTATGTGCCGCCTGATGGCATACCACCGGAAAGGTGTCCCCTTCGTTACGCTGTTCACGGAGGTCAACATCGTGCGCAGGACGAGGCGGCGGCTGGCGGCCTCGATACTCAGCTCGTACTACGCGTTCTACCAGAAGCCGAAATCGGCGCTCTGGCACTTCGATGAGAAGAAGGTGGACCAGGGCTTCAAGAAGGCCAAGAGGAAGTACATCCGCAAGGCGTAGGGGCGAGGCATGCCTCGCCCGTGTGGACATACGGTATGGATTGGGGGTAGGGGCAGGTCTCAGACCTGCCCCTACAGATGGATCGGATGCAATCATGGAAAAAATCAGGGTCAGATTCGCGCCGAGCCCGACGGGCTTCGCGCACATAGGCAACATACGCACCGCCGTGTACAACTGGCTCCTCGCAAAGCACACCGGCGGCCAGTTCATCCTGCGCATCGAGGACACCGACAGGGCGAGACTTGTTCCCGGCGCTGCGGAGGAGATTTACGAGAGCCTGCGCTGGCTCGGCGCCACATGGGATGAGGGTCCGGAAGTCGGCGGCCCTCACGGCCCCTATTTCCAGTCCGAGCGCCTGGAAATCTACAACCGACATGCACAGCAATTGCTGGAGCAGGGGGACGCCTACTACTGCTTCTGCACCACCGAACGGCTTGCCGAGATGCGTAAGGAGCAGGAGGCCAAGAAGCAGCCCACCCGATACGACCGCCTCTGCATAGACTTGTCGCGAAGTGAGGTCGAGGAGAAGCTGGGCGAGGGTCTCTGCGGGGTAATGCGCTTCAAGGTTCCATCGGAGGGTCAGACAACGTTCAGCGATCTTGTTCGGGGCGAGATAGCTTTCGAGAACCAGCTCCTCGACGATTTTGTCATCATGAAATCCGACGGCTACCCGACGTATCACTTCGCCAGCGTCGTAGACGACCATCTCATGGAGATAACCCACGTAATCCGCAGCGAGGAATGGATTTCCAGTGCGCCCAAGCACATCCTTCTCTACGAGGCTCTCGGCTGGGAGCCGCCGAAGTTCGTGCATCCGCCGCTCATCCTCGGGCCGGATCGCACAAAGCTGAGCAAGCGGCATGGAGCGGTCAGATTCCTCGAATACAGGGAGCGGGGCTTCCTCCCGGAGGCGATGATGAACTTCATCACGCTGCTGGGCTGGTCGCCCGGCGGTGAGCGCGAGCTGTTCCCCGTTCAGGAGCTGATTGACCGCTTCAGCATCGAGGGCATAGTGGACCATCCGGTGATCTTCGACGTCCAGAAGCTGGAATGGATGAACGGCGTGTACATCCGGGAGGCCGATATCGGCAGGCTGACGCAACTCTGCCTCCCATATCTCCAGGAAGCAGGCCTCGTGCCGCAGAAGCCGACGCGCGACGAGCTTGACTACACGCGCAAGGTAATCGCGCTCCAGCAGGCGAGGCTGAAGGCGCTCTCGGAGGTCGTCGAGTCCGCCAGGTTCTTCTTCGAGGCGGAGCCCGAGTATGAGGAGAAGGGCACCAAGAAATGGCTCAGCCAGGATTACGCGCCCGATCTGCTCCAGAAGCTCACGCCCCGCCTGGAAGAGCTTCCTGAATTTACCACGGAGGGCATAGAGGAAGCCGTTCGCAAGGCAGGCGAAGAGATGGGGTTATCCGGCGGGCAGGTGATACACCCGGTTCGCATGGCGGTTACGGGGCGGACTGTCGGCCCCGGCCTCTTCGAGACGATGGCCGTCCTCGGCAGAGACCGCGTCCTCCTCCGCCTCAACCGGACGCTTGGGATGCTTTCGGAGATGGTGGCGGATTAATCAAGGTGGCGATTCGGAAATCGCCACCCATCCGTTTGGAACTCGGGCGGGGTGACCCCGCCCCTACGCGCATATTCCTCTATCGGGCTCCCACCGGGCGTGTTCGCGGAATCAGGCGTCCGAAACCGGGGTGTGTTCCTTTTTCCCCGAAATCTGGTATCCTATCTGCGGCGATTGGCGATGTTCACACCCTCATACATCGAACTCCGAAGAACAGGCGAGCTGCACGAGCGGGTCGAGCAAGCATATAGGCTGATCTCCCCGGCCTGCGAGCTGTGCCCGCGGCGCTGCGGCGTGGACAGACTGGCAGGCCAAGCGGGCGTCTGCCGCACCGGGGCGCTGCCCGTCGTCTCCAGCTACGGCCCGCATTTCGGCGAAGAGCCGCCTCTGGTCGGCTGCAACGGCTCAGGCGCGATCTTCTTCACGAGCTGCAACCTCAGATGCGTCTTCTGCCAGAACTACGAGATCAGCCACGGCGGCGCCGGCCGTGAGGTGAGCATTGAGGAGCTCGCGGATATGATGCTCTCGCTCGCCCGCCAGGGATGCCACAACATCAATTGGGTCACTCCTACGCACCAGCTTCCGCAGATACTCTCCGCGCTGGAGGTCGCAGCAGAGGCCGGGCTGGACATCCCCCTGGTCTACAACTGCGGCGGGTACGAGCCGGTCAAGGTGCTTGCCCTCCTGGATGGCGTCGCGGACATCTACATGCCGGATGCGAAGTATGGGAACAACGAGATCGGCAGGGAGCTGTCCGGCGTCCCCGATTACTGGGATCGCAACCAGGAGGCGCTCCGGGAGATGCACCGGCAGGTCGGCGATCTGGCGCTGGACAGTCGGGGAATCGCGGAGCGGGGACTCCTCGTGCGGCATCTCGTCCTGCCGGGCAATCTGTCGGGCACGCGGGAGGTAATGCACTTCCTCGCGACTGAGATCAGCAAGGATACCTACGTCAATGTCATGGAGCAGTACCGCCCGGCGTATAAGGCTGTCGGCCATCCGAGGATAGGAAGGCGGATAACTTCGGAGGAGTATGCGGAGGCGATCCGAATCGCCCGCAGCGAGGGTCTCCGGCGCTTTGCAGACTGAACGCGCCGGCGCCGGGTCGGTTCTTGCCCAAACGGGCGCCCGTTTCCCCTAACGAACGATATGAATTACCGCTCCCGGACCGGGAGCACGGTTGTCGCCTCAGGGGCCGCCCCTGCATCCCCCGATTGCCAACGGTATCCCAAGTACGAGAACGAGCAGAGCGACAATCTTAACCTTCACGTCAATCTTCTCCTTTGCGGCAGAGCTACTATGCGGAGTTTACCCGCGAACCGCACAGCATTTACTCTCGAACATGCGGATTGGTCAGGCTCGCCTTCAAATCCCGGGCGATTCCGCGCGCGACCGCCCGCTCGTGCGACTCATTCAGAATTCTGAACCGATGTGCCTCCCACGGATGGCCGCCGAAGATGGGCTTGTAGACGATCGTCGCGAGCAGGAGACAGCACACCAGGAAAGAGAGCTGGCCGGCGAGGCCAGCGATCAGGTACTTCCGGGTCCACGCCTTGGCCGCAGCAGGCGCCTTGAAAACGAATCTCAGGATGCCCGTGCGCTCACCGGTGTGCTCGTCATACCGGTGATGCAGGATTCGGAGGACGGCTCCGAGCACGACTGCCTGGGCCAGGATGACCACGGCTATCAGGCCCGGGCTTAACAAATAGAGACTGGTATCCGAGAGCGGAGAGACAGAAGGCCACCAGAGAAATACCATCCCCAGCACGATAGCGAGCGCCGGAACGTAGATTGCGACGAATGTTCTGGCGAGCCAGCCTTCGCTCCAGGGCGGTACCGCCAGGGCCGATTCCTTCCGCCGTTTCCTGACCATCGTCGGCAGCACCCATAGGAGTAGGAATACCACCATAAGGGACGCGCAGAAATCATGAGCCAGCGCCAGGGCAAGCGGGATTGCGAGCGCGACGGCAAACCGCTTCTCGAAAGAGAAATCTATAGGCGATAGGCACGACTGGAATCCCCGCTCGAAGGCACCGTCCACCCGCTGCATTGCTGCCAGCTTCTCCTTCATGCCGAAATCCTTGTAGATAGGCTGGAGCGGTTTCACAGCGATTGCGAATACAGCCTTGCCGACGAGCACGGAGATGATCGAGGGCGGCTCGGTTGACGCGGTGTTTACACCCATCCGGCAGGTGCTCTCCAGGATTTCGCACGCTTCGCCTGCCTTCCCCTGCCTGAGACGCTCGTTTGCGCTACCCACCTGAGCGCGTGCGAGATGCCGGAGCTTAGCCATGTCCGGGAACGGCAGCGCGTAAACGGCCGGCCCATACAGCGCATCCAGCACAGGCTCGGTCGCCTCAGGGAAGTAGAGTCTGATCGCTCCCAGGCGGTTGGCAATCTTAATCTCAGCGTAGGCCTCATCCGGCCGCCCGGCCTCCTGGAGCGCGAAGGCTTTGCGGTAGTGGACCAGGGCATTCGACGGATCCGACTTCGCCAGGGCATCCAGGCGTCTCAGTTTCTCCCCGACGTTAGCCGCCGGACTTGCCTCTTCCCGGCGCTCGTAAATCAGCCCGGCCGCGAGCCCGCGAGCCTCGACGCCGAGTTTTCGCTCCTCCAGCAACCTCGGCAACTGCTGGCGTGGATACTGCCAGACAAGCGCCTGCTCATAAAGGCTGTTCCCCGGGGACAACCTGAGCGCCGCCTCGAGCCTTCCAATGGCGGCTTCCGGGGCTCGTGGATAATCGCCGATCTCGAACATATTCCACCCATTGCCGAACCAGGAATCGAGGTAGAGCTTCTCGGCCCTGGCCTCCTTATTCAGGGGCTGCCAGAATACGCGGAGCGCGGCTCCGAGGAGCAGAACCGCCATGATCGTGAGCTGCAGCCGCCTCGACGGCCATGTGCGCGCGTTAGTCATGGCTGACTCCTCTTGATCCTGGGAAACAAACGGACGGGTTGGCGCCCCGGCTCCACGGCCCATAGCTCCTCAGGGCCTTCTTCCGGTATATGTCGGGAGGCGGCGTATGCCACTCTGCGACCTGTTGGAATGTATGCAAGGGGTTTCATGTATGAGAGCTCGGGATTCGTCGTCAGCGGTGTAGCTTTCAACGAGGCCAGGTCCACAAAGCTGAGAGTCGGAACGGCAAACTTGTTGTAGGTCGTGATAGCGACGGCGCTTTCTCCCGCCCATAGGAAGTCGGGCGTGCGGCGGCCGGTCACCAGGGTGGTGACGCGCTCGGATTCGATATCGAGCACCTGCAGGCTGGTATTGTCGTAGCCGCCGTACTCGTCCCTGGCAAGCTCGATAAATGCAATCCGGCCGCCCGCGGGCGAGAACTGGAAGCTTTTGGACTGGAGTCCTTCGACGAGCTTGCTTCCGGAAAAGACTCTCTTGAATCCTCGCTTGCCATCCAGGACGACGAGTGTGCCCACCCGGTTTCGGATGGATTCCGGCAAACCTTTGGATGCCCTCGTTTGCACGCAAATCAGGACCAGGAAGCGGCCGTCCGGCGACCGCACCGGCCCACGCGTCGGTCCCTTCACCAGCAACTTGGACTTCCCGGTTTTGATCGAATAAAGATAGAAGCCCGCCTCTTTCCCATGCGACTCCTCCGAGTCGGCCACAGTATAAGTGAGGTGGGCGTCATCGGGTGTCGGCGCTATATCGCTCAAGCTCTGAAGTTGCTTGCCCGACAGCTCGCCCACTTGCCGGCCCTTCGCGGTCTTGATGACGATGCCCCGGCCCTCGCTTATCTCATCGTAAAGGACAAGGCGGCCCGAGGGTGACGCCACTTTCGTTGGGTCATCTGGGACTGGAAACCCAGGGGGCGCAGCGCCCCTTGGCTGAGGAGCAGACGGCAGGATTTCACCCGTCAGAAGATTCATCCGTACTGACCGGCTGCCGTTGCTGCCCTCATAGTAGAAGGATATGGCGGCCGTTCCTGAATCGGGTTTGAACTCGCTCAGCGTGATGTACCTCACCTGGCCGACCAGCGCCAATTCCCGGGCGTTCATCGGCGCGCCGGGAGTGGGTCTCTCCAGACCGGAGAGAGGCGAAGATGTGCCTCACCCGCCAACATCCGTGCTTTCCTCTCGACAGCCACTGAGGAGCAGCGGGATGGAAATCGCCAGTGTGAGTAGTGCGAGCGTTTTAACCTTCAACTTGATGCCCGGCAAACCGTATCTATCGAGTTTAGACGGATCATGAAAACGCTTTGTTGCACATCCACGAGGCCCGATGCCGCCTTTCTATTCGTCAACATCGCTCCCGCGGATGCCGTCGCGGGTGAGGTTGATATCCGGCAGATCGTCGTTCGCAGGACGAATCTGCCTGGCCTTCAGGTACTTGCAGTGGCCGTCGGCGAAGAGGTAATTTCGCCCGCCTTCCCATGCCGTTTTCGGATCGTTCCAGCCCACGTGGGGCGATTCGTGATTGCTGAGCCACTCGGTTACGAGCGCTTTGCGGGACGGATAAGAGACTGCCGACTCGCGCTGCGTCGAACACGGCGGACCGGGAGCCGCCACAGTGTCGGCGAACGTCGTCATCGCGTTTATACTGGTCGGCGCGACATAAAAGGCCATCGAATATGCGTATGACGTGCTGTCGTAGCTCTCCGGCGCGTTTGAATCGCTTGGGCAGAGCAGGATATTCGCACCATTACCGACGGAGCGCAACGGATCTCCAGGGACAGGCTCGGCCTGGAGCGCGAGGTATGGATTCAGCGGCCACCTCCAGAATCGCCCCATCCAGAGAAACGCGTTGCCCGTATTCGGATAACAGTCATCCCAGTCCTGAAGGTAAAGCTCGAACGCCGCGGCGATCTGGCGAAGATTCGACTGGCATACGGCCGTGCGACTCTTCTGCCTCACCGCTGCAAAAACGGGCAAGAGCAACGACGCCAGTATTCCAATGATGGCGACTACGATAAGCAGTTCAATCAGCGAAAATCCATGCCTGCGCTGCTGGGGCACCGGCTATTTCCCCCGGAACCGTCGGAGTTCCAGAGCGATCATCGCCGGCGGAACCTCTGCGAGCGTACCAACCTTCTCGATCACCCTGGCGAGAGACCTTTCGGCAAGCTCGTCCTTAGGGGAACCCTCAGGCATGAGGACGTCCATCGTATCCGAAATCGTCGCCAGCATCTCCTCGATGTACTTAGCTCTGAGCTGAGGGAGCTGCCTGAGCTGCAGAGCCGCATACCTGCGCCCGACCGTCTCAAGGAGTCCCTCCCACGACTTCGCTGCAGCGATCTCCACCTCTCTCTTCCGGTATGCGGCTTCCTTCATTGCCTGCATGCTCTGATCTTTGGCCTTCACCTGCATCCAGTCCTGAATCGTGGTCCCCTCGATAATGCGGAGGCTCAAGGACTTGCCGGCGAACTCGCGCAGAGCGGATTCGATAGCGTTTTGATGCTCGGAGCCGGTCAGATGGCCGCTCAAGTGGAAGTTCCCCGGAGCGAGCCCGACCACGAACTGGTCGTTCTCGATAATGATGGGAACTACCAACTCGAGGCTTCGCCACAACGTGGGATGGATGACTTTCAGCTTGACCTGGTTCACCACCTTCTCCCAGATCGCGCTCATATTCACCTCGGCCTGCATTACCCAACCTCCTGTCCGACCGTGAGGGCTGCGAGCATCTCCTGACGTGCGGGCCGGACGGCATATCTCCACATGCAAGATGATATATATCGCAGCCCGGCATGAAAGTCAAGTCGGGCACTTCCCATGAAGGCAGCCGGCAAAACGGCGTCCCTGGTTCTGTGCGTGCGAAATTCCGCTTGTCACCGCAGGTGCCGTTATGCTATAATGATGCAAATCGGAGGACAGCAGCTTTCATGAAACAAACGTACCAGCCCAAAGTTAGAAGACGCAGACGCGTTCACGGGTTCTTGTCGAGAATGTCCAGCAAGAGCGGGCGAAATGTGCTTCAGGCTCGCCGCGCCAAGGGCAGATACAGATTGACGGTATCGTAAAAGATTCCGATAGCTGCAATTCGGTAATGTGATGAGGGAGTCGGACGGCGCGGAGGGACTGGTGCTATCAAGGCAGCATAGACTCGCCAGCAGCCGTGATTTCAAGATAGTATTCGCCGATGGAAGGACGTACGTCCACAGGCTTTTCATATTGAAAGTTCTCCCTACAGCCGAGGAACAGCCCAGCCGATTTGCGTTCTCGACCAGCGCTAAGCTGGGAAGCGCCGTGGTTAGGAATCGCGCGAAAAGGCTGCTCAGGGAGGCGGTGAGGCTTCTGGGCAGTCGGGTGAAGCAGCGCGGGCGCGACGCGGTGCTGATAGCGCGGCCACCGATGCGGGATGCCAAACTAGGTGAAGTCCTCCGAGCCGTGGAAGAACAGTTTCAGAAAGCTGGTCTGCTCGAAGATTCCGAGCGGACTTAGTTGATATAGTCAAAGCAAGTAACATGCGGCATGCATTGGTATTCGTAATCAGGGCGTACCAGAGGCTGTCCAAGTACAAGCTGCGGACATGTCGTTACGAGCCGACGTGCTCGGAATACGCTGCGCAGGCGATCTTGAAGCACGGCTCCATCAAGGGGATAGGGCTCGCCGCCTGGCGGCTCCTCCGCTGCAATCCTTGGTCCCCCGGCGGATTCGATCCAGTTCAATAGCCAAAGCATGCGCGTGTTCGATACTTACTAGAGGAGATAATGAACAACAAGAGACTACTGTGGATCGCTGCCATCATGTGGCTGGCGGCGATCCTTATGATGCGTCAGATGCAGCCTCAGGCGCGGAAGGAGATCCCGCAGCCGGCGGTGATGCTGGCGCGGGCACAGGCTCAGGAGAAAGCTGCCGGAAACGATGCAGGAAAGCTCAAGGACGCTGTCAAGAGTTACTGGCAGGTAGCAAAGACTTATCGGAAGACCGAGTACGCGGCCGCGGCTCGCCTGCGCGTCGGGATTATCCAGGAGACGAAGCTGGAAAAAGCCGGCGCCAGGGGCAGCAAGCACGCAGCTTTGACCACGTATCAGGCTCTGGTGCGCGATTTCTCGGGGAAGAAATCTGAAGCGGCACAAGAAGCTCAAACCCGGCTCAAGCGCCTCGAGCGACGGATTGATAAGCAGAATTCGACGCATATCCTGTACAAGACCCTCGACTACTTCGTCAAGGTCACCGGATCAAACTCCGCGTACAGCTACGCCCTGGCGCTGCTCGTCATCACCATCGTTTTTAAGATGCTGACGACGCCTCTATCCCACCTCCAGTTCAAGTACATGAGGGAGATGCAGAAGATCCAGCCGCTGGTCAAGCAGCTCCAGGAGAAGTACAAGAACAATCAGAAGGAGTTCGGCCCGAAGCTCATGGCCTTGTACAAGGAGCATGGAGTTAGCCCGTTCGGCAGTTGTCTGCCTTTACTGGTTCAGATGCCGGTGCTCTACCTGCTGTACTGGATGGTTCGACTGTATCAGTTCCAATTCGCGAACGGCGAGTTCCTGTGGATTGGATCGGGCCTGGCGAGCAAGTTCCCGTCGCTTGTGGGGACGAGCCTGGCGCAGGGCGACGTCCCGCTGCTCGTGCTGTACACGGTGAGTATGTTCATCTCGCAGAAGCTGACCGTGGTTGACCCGACTCAGGCGGAGCAGCAAAAAATGATGACCTACACGATGCCGCTGCTGTTCGGGTTCATGCTGTGGAAGTGGGCGCTGCCATCCGCGTTCGTGCTGTACTGGCTGTTCTTCAACATTATCAGCACGGTGCAGCAGTACCTTATACTGAAGCAGCCCACCGGTCCGGCCGGGCCGGCTGATGGAGCAGCGGTCGGGCCGCCAATCGAGCCACCCAAGCGCCATCCCACCAGCCCAGGCAGGGCGAGGCGCCGCAAGAAGCGATTCTCAGCAATCAGGCTTCCGCGGCCGACCGTGGGAGCTTTCCCCGCAGCCAGTTTGCAGGAGCAGCGGACAGGCTAAGCATCCAGCAGGGGGTAATACTCTATATGACCAGCATCGAGCAAACAGGCAAGGACATTGAAGAAGCTACCCAGTTGGCCCTGGAACAGTTGGGCGTTACGGAAGAGGAAGTTGATGTCGAGATACTGGAGGAGGGCTCCAGAGGATTCCTTGGCCTAGGGCAGGCTCCTGCGAGGGTAAGGGTTACAGTGAAGGAGGCTAAGCCGGCAGCCCCAGTTCGCCGTGTGACCAGAAGGCGGGCCAAGCCATTGGCTGAGGCAGCGCCTGAGCCTGCACAGGTTGCCGAGCCGGAGCCTGTCGCTCCACCGCAGCCCACCCCGGAGGCGCCGGAAGACTTGGTCAAGCAGGCCGCCGAGATCAGCCAGGAAATGCTCCAGCGGATTTTAGAGAGCGTCGGAGACGGCGCGAAGGCCGTCGTGAAAAGCACCTCGGACGGCCAGGTCGTCCTAGAGATGGTCGGGGGCGACACCGCCATCTTGATAGGCAAGCACGGGCAGACGATCAATGCCTTGCAGTACCTGGTGGGCATAGCGACCAACAAGCGCCTTCCGGACAAGGTGCGGGTAGTCCTCGACGCAGAGGGATATCGCCGTCGAAGGGAGGAAGCCCTGAGCAACCAGACGCTCTACCTGGCACGGAAGGTGAAGGAAACGGGCCAGGAAGCAGTCCTGGAGCCCCTCGAGGCAAACGAGCGGCGGATTGTGCATCTGGTTCTCGCAGATGATCCCGAGGTCTACACCTACAGCGAGGGAGATGACCCCCTAAGGCGAGTGGTGATTTCGCCAAGAAAGTAAGGCCGAGCCGCCCTGCGTCGCACCGCGGTAAAACGCGGCCTGAGTCACTTTTCTACCCCTATGAGCCATCCTGACGATACAATCGCCGCCATAGCGACCCCGATCGGCGAAGGCGGTATAGGCATCATCCGAATCAGCGGCAGAGACTCTCTCGCCGTAGCCGCGGAGATGTTCCGGCCGATCTCAGGCGTGCCCGTGCACGGCCTGCCGACACACACGGCGCACTACGGATTCGCGCTCGATTCGATAACCGAGGAATCCATTGACGACGGGGTCGTAACCGTCTTCCGCAAGCCCCGCAGCTACACAGGCGAAGACTCAGTAGAGATCAGTTGCCACGGCGGGATCGTTCCGCTGCGGAGGGTTCTGGAGTCGGCTCTGCGTGCCGGAGCGAGGCTTGCGGAGCCTGGCGAGTTCACGAAGCGAGCCTTCCTGAACGGGCGGCTCGATCTGGCCCAGGCGGAGGCGGTATTGGACATCGTTCGCGCGAGGACGGACGAAGCCCTGCGAGTGGCCAGACGCCAGTTCCAGGGCGTGCTGTCCACCCGGATACGGATGCTCCGAGAAAAGCTGCTCGCGATCATCGCCCACATCGAGGCATCCATTGATTTCCCCGAAGACGTGGAGGAGCCCCAGAGCATTGCAGAAACGATTCAGGATGCGATGTCCCACGTGGCGGCGCTCCTGGAGACCGCTGATAGGGGAAGGATTTACCGCGAAGGCATCCAGGCCGTCATTGCAGGCAGGACGAACGTCGGGAAATCCAGCTTGTTGAACGCGCTCGTTCGGGAAAGCCGGGCGATCGTGACGCCGATCCCCGGCACGACGCGCGACATAATCGAGGAAACCATCAACATCCGCGGAATACCCATCCGCACCATAGACACCGCCGGAGTGCGCGAAACCCAGGACGAGATCGAGCGGATAGGTGTTGACCGAGCCCGGCAGACAGTGGAGGACGCAGATCTCGTGCTGGCGGTCCTCGATGCGGCACAGGGCTTCACCCCCGAGGACCGGGAATGGCTGTCCGGCCTGGCCGATAAGAAGTTCATCGTGGTGCTGAACAAGAGCGACCTGGTGCGCGAATCGGAGGCTGCGGAAATCGTGCAGGAAGTACAAGCCTGGTTGGAGAAGAACATCCCGTTCGGTGTCGGCGTCGTCAAGACAGCGGCGCCATCGAACGAAGGCATCGTCGAGCTGGAGGACGCGATCGCCGAGAAGGTTCTGGCAGGCGGAGTTTCTCCCTCAGAGGGCGCGATAGTAAGCAACGTCAGGCACCGGCGCGCGCTGGAAGAGGCTCGCTCGTCGCTGGAGCATGCTCTGGAGACCGCTCAATCCGAAACCCCCCCGGATCTGGTCACGATAGATCTGAAGGCCGCGCTGGACGCGCTGGGCAGCATCATCGGCGAGACGGTGTCCGACGACGTGATAGATCGCATTTTCACCGAGTTTTGCATAGGCAAGTAAGGGAGACCGGTAGATGAAACTTTCGCGTGGGTCGCTGCTCATTGTACTGATAGCCATCATAATCATGCTGATCGGCGTGGTCCAGGTGATCGCCAGGGCAAGGTGCAGTTCGTTCAAGGGAGAGGGCCACCGCCCGAAGGCGCGAGTATCGTCTTCTCTGAAGGTACAATCCGAGCCCTCGGCTTCCGAGTTCCAGGTTTCAGGTTCCAAGTTCCAGGTCAACGAGGTGGAAAGCCGTGCGACCTGAGACCTGAAACTTCAAACGTCGAACACTTCCCCTATCTGCCCCGGTGCCGCTACTCCCAGTGGACTCCACCCGGCGTTGACCCCCCTGGGGCATTCCAGCTATAATACCACACTACCTTCCGTGGGCCTTTCTGCCACCCGCCAAGGTCTCTGGGGGTTCCAATGCTTGATCGAACAAAGGCGCTCAGGGAATACGCAAAGGCGATTTCTGCCAACCTTTCGCGTGGTGATGCAACGGAGCTTACGCACCGCTCCGCGTTAGAAGCTCTCCTCCGGAACTGGCCGGCAGCGGTCGCCACGAACGAGCCGCGCAAGATCGCATGCGGTGCGCCCGATCTCAAGGTGTCTGCCGGGAGCCTCACCGTCGGCTACGTCGAAACCAAGGATATTGGCGAAAACCTCACAAAGGCGGAGCGTACCAAGCAAGTCAAGGGATACCTCGAAGCCCTGCCAAACTTTGTCTTAACCGACTACATAGAGTTCCGTTGGTATACGGACGGCCAGCTCAGGGAAACCGCCCGTCTGGGCATGGTGGGAGCAGATGGGACGGTCAAGACCACAAAGAGCAGCCTTGAGCAGGTTCAGTCCTTGCTCGATAAGTTCATGGAACACACTGTCCCGTCTGCGGGTACGGCGAAGGAGCTTGCTGTTCGGATGGCGCACCTCGCGCGCATGATTCGGGATGTGACAGCCAAGACCTTCGCCCAGGAGGAGCAAACCGGCACTCTCCACGGTCAGTATCAGGCATTCAAGGAAGTCCTGCTTCCTGAACTCACTCCGGACGACTTCGCCGATATGTTCGCCCAGACCGTGGCATACGGTCTGTTCGCAGCCAGGGAAAGCGCAAGACCGGGCGAAGAGTTTACGAGGCAAAACGCCGCGTACATGCTGCCGAAGACGAACCCGTTTCTGCGCAAGCTTTTCGGCCACATAGCCGGGCCGGAACTTGATGACCGGATTGCCTGGATAGTTGATGATCTGGCCCAGGTTCTGGACACGGCCGACATGGCGAACATCCTCGAAGACTTCTGCAGGCGCACGCGGGAGGAGGATCCGGTCGTCCACTTCTACGAGACTTTCCTAAAGGAGTATAACCCTAAGGAGCGAAAGTTGAGGGGAGTGTACTATACGCCTGAGCCGGTTGTCTCGTACATCGTGCGGTCGGTGGACTACCTGCTCAGGACAAAGTTCGACAAGCCGCTCGGCCTTGCCGACCCGAATGTGCTGATCCTCGACCCTGCCTGTGGAACCGGCACCTTCCTCTTCTACGTGGTTAAGCTGATCCACCAGAGAATGATCGAGCAGGGCCAGCAGGGCGGCTGGAACGATTACGTGGAGAAGCACCTGCTTCCCAGGCTATTCGGCTTCGAGCTCCTTGTGGCACCCTACGCCATCGCACACCTGAAGCTCGGCCTGCTCCTGGAGGAAACTGGCTACGAATTCAAGTCCGACCAGCGCCTTGAAATCTATCTGACGAATTCCCTGGAGGAGGCCGTCAAGAGCGAACACATACTTCCGCTGGGCGGCTTCATTACCGAGGAGGCGAACGCCGCCGCGGAGATAAAGCGCGAGAAGCCAATCATGGTGGTGCTGGGCAATCCTCCGTACTCAGTGCAGTCCGATAATAGACGTCCGTGGATCGAAGCTCTCATGGACGAGTATAAGCGGACAGTTCGCCAAGAGGAGACGCAGATACAGGCTCTCTCCAACGACTATATAAAATTTATCCGCTTTGCCCAGTGGCGAATACAGCTTACAGGACATGGCATAGTCGCAATGATTACCAACAATGGCTACCTAAGCGGACCGCTGGCCCGGGATATGCGTGAGTCCTTGCTGGATACTTTCTCGGACGTCCACTTGCTGAACTTACATGGGAGCGCCCGCTGGGGAGAAACGGTTGCCACTGAAAACAAAGATGAAAACGTCTTTGATATCCAGCAGGGAGTGGCTATTGCTTTGCTTGTGCGACAACCCACAGGTGGCGGAACGCGAGAAGTTTACTATGCAGACCTCTTCGGCACTCGGCGTGCAAAATACGAGTTCCTTAATGAGAATTGGGTGGAGACTACCCCCTGGCAGTTAGCCTACCCATCGCCTCCTCTCTATCTTGTTACACCCACATCTCACTCGGGGAGGCAGGAGTACGAAGCTGGGCTGAGTCTCCTTAATATCTTCGGCACAGGCAGGCCAGACGTAGATCGCCATGTAGCCTACGGGGTAGGGTTTGCTACTCAGCAGGACAAATTCGCAATTTCCTTTAGCGAAGCAGAAGTGGAGAAGAAGATCGGAGTGCTCACGGACGATTCTCTTAGCGAAGCGGATGTGCGCAGCCGATTTAGGCTCTGTACGACAATACAATGGGAGTTTGCCAGAGCCAGATCAAACCTCAAGCGAGAGAGTTGGCAGCCGCACATACAGTGGGTACTTTATCGCCCCTTCGATTGGCGTGTTACCGCCTACATCCAGGACGTAGTTTCAATACCACGCATGGCCATAATGCGCCACCTGCTGGACCCAACCTCGCGTCCTAACATTGCATTAGTGACCGGGCGGATTATCAACGCCGAACAGCCGCGCCACGATTTTGTGTCTTGCTACCCAGTTGAGAAAATATGCCTATCATCCACGACCTCCAACAACGCATTTGTGTTTCCCCTTTACCTTTACCCTGGAGATGGCAGGGAGAGGGACAAACAGGAGACGTTGCTTCACGCTGACCAGTGGCCGGCCGGGCTGGGAGGTCGCAGGCCGAACGTGAACCCCGGTTTCGTTGCTGAGATGGAGAAGCGGCTGGGCATGCGGTTTGTATCCGATGGGAAGGGCGACCTGGCAGACACATTCGGCCCTGAGGACGTATTTCACTACATCTACGCCGTCTTGCACTCGCCGACGTACCGCACTCGTTACGCCGAGTTTCTTAAGCTCGACTTCCCGCGGGTGCCGCTTACTTCCGAGAAGGGGCTCTTCCGGCGGCTGGCCGAGAAGGGTGCGGAACTCGTCTCGCTCCATCTGATGGAATCTCCTGCGCTGAGTAACCTCATTACGAAGTTCACAATCACCGGCTCGGATGAGGTGGAGAAGGTCAGATACGACGAGGCAAGGCGCCGTGTTTACATCAACAGGGATCAGTATTTCGAGGGAGTGGAGCCGGGGGTCTGGGAGTTCCACGTCGGCGGCTACCAGGTGCTTGAAAAGTGGCTAAAGGACAGAAAAGGACGGAAATTGACCTGGGATGACCAGCAGCACTACCAAAAGGTCGTCGTCGCCCTCAAGCAAAGCATCCGCCTGATGCGCGAGATAGACGGGATCATCCCCTCCTGGCCGATTGAGTAGTGTATCAGGGGGCTACCGCGCCATGCCACCCACCGGAATAACCTCTGCCGGCTTGCCGTGGAGGGCGGGCTTTACGAGCTTCATCTCCACTTTGTCGCCTGCCACTGAGACCACCACGAAGTGATGGTAATCGCCCTTGCCTTGTAACGATGGGTACAAGGGTGCGCCACCCCCGCCGGTGATGACATACCTCACGCCGTTCTTTACCTGCGAGTCGAACAGATGCTCGTGCCCCGCGAATACAACCGTGATCCGGTTTCGTACGAATAAGCTGTGCAGCGCGTTCCTATCCTCCGGATACCGGTCGAGACAGTCGCCCATGTGGCCGTCAACGGGATAGAGCGGCCGGTGGAGAAAGACGAACTTATGACGGGCGGCGCGCGCCTTCGCCAAATCCTCTTTCAGCCATTCAAGCTGATCCCCGGTGATCCGACGAGTCTCCCCCACTACTTCGCTGTCGAGAATGATGAAATGCGAATCACCGCGGTCAAATGAGTAGTGCAGAGCGCCAAGCTGTTTCTCGAAGAACGCGTGGTTCGCCGAGCTGCCGAGAATCTCGTGGTTGCCAATGGCGAGATAGACCTTTGACTTGAGGAGGGACTGGGTAGTTTCGAGATACTCATTGTACTGCTGCTCAAGCCGGGCCCTGTTTTGGGAGCCGAATATGCAGTCGCCGGTGTTCACCGCGAATGCCGGGTCCAGCGCATTCATCTCCCCGAGGATCGTCTTGAAAGCCGCGGGCTGAGCACCCTTGGGGAGATTCGGCCGATTATCCCCGAATACGACGAAGGTGAACTGAACGGGCTGGTCTGCCACCTGTGGCACGGGCGTCTGGGCTGCAGCGGCTAACCCCAATACCAAGCAGGCTAGAAAGACCGCCGATTGGTAGAGCTTCTGCATGAGTTGACCTCTTCTGTGTTCAGGATAGCCGATTATACCAGGAACTGAGGTGAGAGTGGAAGTGCGAGTGGCATGCGACGAGTGGCTGATGCGCGGCGGAAGCCCGTTACCGCCGGGCCAAGTCCGCGATCCAAAGCCCGGGCCGGGCGGCCCAGAAAAAAGACAGGCCTGCGCCGCTAAGCGGCGCAGGCATTCCTGCGGTACCACTAGAAATACCGCACATTTCAGGCAATTTGTAGCTGTCCTTGCCTGCCTCATTCGCGCTTTGCAGTGCTTCGTCCCACTCGATCCCGGAGTCTCCGACCCCGCAGAGCAGGACTGTGCGCATGCTGCTGAAAGCAGGGCGCTCGAGAGTACTGCGCCAGCAAGAATGGGTTACAGACCTGATCGTTGTGTGCAAAGATATATCTTGCAAGATTCGTGCCAAAAATAGACCGCCGCGCTGCAAACCGCGACGTGCGCCCTGTGTAGGTTTGTCAAACATGTGTTACACCACCTCCTGGTAATGACGGAGCATCTGGGATGCGGAGCGCCACCCATGGGCCATCAGCGGCTGGCGGTTGGATTCTCCAAGGTAGCGGTTGAACTGGTC
>Ga0307378_10001730_pt1 | contig 34715 bp, 30 predicted proteins | sample UN1MG_FD_202238 | JGI IMG/M metagenome (GOLD analysis project Ga0307378, IMG submission 202238) | Soil microbial communities from Risofladan, Vaasa, Finland - UN-1 | ecosystem: Environmental > Terrestrial > Soil > Coastal area > Acid sulfate soil | place: Finland: Risofladan, Vaasa | collected... | reverse complement strand
TCACCTGTGGGTAAACGACTCGAATCTCGGCAAGAACCTTGAGGACAAACAGGTCTTCCTCGCTCAGGGCAATGCCCTGCGCGACGTCGTGGTTTTCAACACTACCTGGGGCGGCGACGGCGACGGCTCGACCCTGAGCCGCACGAGCCCCTGGGCCCCTTCAACAGAACAGTCTTCGTGGCGGCCGGGTCCCTATGCCGGGACGCCAGCCACGGCGAACTAGGGTGGACGATGCGAATCGGTCTTGGACAATCAAGGGGTCGCGGCGTGGCGATGGTCCTGGTGATCTTCGCCATCGCGCTCCTGGCGCTCCTGGCGATCACCATGCTCGACGAGGCCGCCACGGATCTCGTGATCGTCCGCAACCATGTCTCCGGTCTGAAGGCCCTGTACGCCGCCCACGGCGGCATCGGCGGCGCCGTGGCGGCGCTTCGCGCCAATCCGGCCACGGCCGGCACCTTGTCGGGCACCCTCACCGCGCCCGACGGCAGCACCTGCACCTATACCGCGGTGATCAGCAACTTGAGTCCGATCGTCACGGTGACTTCGACCGCCACGGCGGACGGGTTCACGCGCAAGGTCCGGGCGCGGATTCTCGTGACGGGGTTGCCGCTGGCGTCGCCGTACCCGGTGCGGATCGTCTCGTGGCAGGAAGTCGTGGGATCGTCGTAACGGAGGAATCGTCTTATGGCGGGTCGCACAGTGACAGGCATTCTGCTCGACGTGGACGTGCTTCAGGCGGTCGAACTGGCCACCGACGGCCGGCGCCCCGAGGTCCGCCGCGCCGTGTGCGAACGCCTGCCGGCCGAGGCGTTCGCCGATGGCCGACTCGCCGGCGCCGGCGTCGTGGCCGAAACCGTCCGCCACCTGTTCCGGTCGCACCGCCTGCCGCGACGCAACGTCTGCGTGGCCCTCGGCGGACGGCTGGCCATCGCGCGCGTCGTCGAAGTCGGCGAAGCCTCCGCCGCCGAGGCCGAGCAGATGCTTCAGGACCGCATCTCCCGCTACGCCATGTTCGAGAACCACGAGGTCCTCTGGAAAGCCGAGCCCCTGGAGGGCGGCGAGAAGCGCGCGTACCTGGTGTCGGCCGCCGCCGAGGACCAGATCCGCACGCTTCTCGCCGCGCTCCGTCGCGCCGGACTGAACGTCACGCACGTGGAACCGTGCGCGCTGGCGTCGCTGCGGAGCCTGGCGGCCTGTGCCGCGCCCGGCCCCCCGGCATTGCCGGGGAAAGCCGATCCCCCGGCCTTGCCGGGGAAAGCCGATCCCCCGGCATTGCCGGGGAAAGCGGATCCCCCGGCAGTGCCGGGGGCTGGGGCCGGCGACCAGCGGCCGACGATCCTCCTCGCGCTGCGGCACGAATCCACCGATTTCCTGATCGTCCGGCCCGTCCTCCGCACGAGCGGCGCTGCTGCTGCGGAGGGTGGAGGCGCCCAGCCTCTCTTGGTCCGATCGGTGGACGTGGGCCTGGGGGAACTCGCCCGCCGCCCGCCAGCCGCCGAAGACCTCGTGGCCGAGGCGACCCGGTCGGTGGACTTCTGTCGCACTCGCTTTGCGCAGGCCCGTCCGCGCGTCTGGGTCTCCCTGGCCTCCGACGAAGCCAAGGAGTCGGTCGCGGGCCTCCTGGACCGTCTGAAGCGGACGCTCTCCGACGCCGATGTCGAACCGCTGCCGGCCTGGCCGACCGCGGTTGGCCAAACCTCGACCGCCTCGTCGCGGGCGCCCGCCGCCGCAGGCCAGACGTGGGCCGCCGTCGGCGCCGCCATGGTCGGTCTGGGCCTCGGCGAGACGACCGCCCGTCTGAACCTGGTGCCGGCCGACTGGCCGGAGCGCCAGCGCGTCCAGAAGCAGTTGATGGGCGCGGCCGCCGGCATCGGCCTTACGATCCTGGTGGCCATCGGCGCGACGGCCTCGATCCGCATGGCGATCGGCGATACGGCCAGGCAGGCCGAGGCCTCCTCGGTCGCAATGGAGGCCAACACCGCGGCCGTCAGGGAGGTCGGAACGCTCCGGCGCCAGGCGGCCGAGGCCGTGGCCAAGGCCCGACTCTGGAAAGAGATTCGCACCCAGGTCAGGCCGTACGATTGGGCCGCCGGGGTGGACGGCGTCCTCGGCCAGGTGCCGGAGGGCGTCCGCGTCCGCGAAGTGACTTTCAGCCGCGGTCTCCTCCGACTGGCCGGCGACGCCGTCTCGACGGACCTCGTCCACGAACTCGTGCGGCGCCTGAACCGGTTGCCGAGCGTCGAAGAGGCCAACATCGAGCGGCTCATCCGCAATCCGGCCGTGACCGGCCAACTGCCGGGCTACACGGTCACGTGCCGTTTCCGCGAGCCCGCGCCGCCCGCGCCGGCGGCGCCATCCGCGCCGGCCGCGCCGGTCCTGCAACCCACCGGGGAGGAGGCCCAACCGCATGATCCTTGAGCCCCTCATGAAACGCACGCCGCGAGAGCGATGGACCCTGATGGCCATGGCGCTCGCCCTGGTCGCCGTCATCGGCTACCTGGTGGCCGTCGCGCCGTCGCTGAACAGTCTCGACGGCGGACGGAAGGACCTCGAGACGGTCCGGTCTGGCCTCGACCTTCAGCAGCGGCAACTGAGTTGGCTGCGGACGCAGACCGAGGCCGCCTGCAAGACCCTGGACGAACTGAAGGACGTCCCGTGCCCGTGGATTTCGGCCGACAAGGCCGACGGCGTCCTCCAGGAGTTCCAGGACGACGCCGCCAGCCTGGGCCTGGCGGTCCACTCGATGGTCCGCGATCCGGCGAGCCCGGCGCGACTCCGCGGGGTCCAGATGCCCGTCTCGCAGATCGTGGTCCGCCTGGAACTGACCGGCCCGTATTCAAGCGTCCTGGAGATGATGCGGCGGATGAGCAAGAAAGGCGTGGCCGTGGGACTCGAAGAACTTTTTATTGAAGGGGCCGACCGCCCGCCGTACGATGTGGCGGTCAAACTGGTCGTGCGGTTGCCCGTGGTGGAAGGGTCGAACCATGTCTAGGGCTGTGATGGCGGCGCTCGTGGCGACGCTGGTGGCCCTTGCGGCCGCAGCTGCCTCCAACGAGACGCCTGCGCCCGCGCCCGCCGCCGACGCGCCGAAGCCGGCGCCGACCCCGCCCCCTTACTACTCGCGCCCCAATCCGTTCGCGCCGCCCGTCCGCTCCGAGGAATCGAAGGTCTCGTCGCCGGCGCCGGAGACGGCGCCGCCCGGCGGCGCCGCGGTCCAGGCCCCGCCGGCCGTGCCGAAACTCAACGGCATCCTGTTTTCGCCGGAGATGCCCGTGGCGATCGTGAACGACACCATCGTCCGGATCGGGGACCTCGTGGACGGCTATCGCATCACGGCGATCACGCCCGATGCGGTGACGCTCAAGAAAGAAAGCACGAACTACCGGATGACGCCGCTGGCGCCGGCCATGCGGCCGGCCGAACTCCCGGCGACGCCGGAGAAAGCCGATCCTCCGGTAGCGCCGGAAAACGCCGAGCCCCCGGCATTGCCGGGGGATACGCAACAGCCCCAACCGGCAACGCCGGAGAAGGCCGGTCTTCCGGCGGCGTCGGAGAAATCTGATCCCCCGACATTGCCGGAGAAGGCCGGTCCCCCGACATCGCCGGGGGATACGCAACAGCCCCAACCGGCAACGCCGGAGAAGGCCGGTCTTCCGGCGGCGTCGGAGAAATCTGATCCCCCGACATTGCCGGAGAAGGCCGGTCCCCCGGCATTGCCGGGGGCTGATGAGCCCGCTCCCGCTAAAGAGGTAAAACAATGAGCCGCTCTACTCCGATGCGCTATGTGCCGGCCCTCGCGATCGCCCTGGCGGCGCTTCTGGCCTCGGGGTGCCACCGGCCGCAGGCCCGTCCCGCCTCCGGCGCGCCCCATGTCCGCATCGAGTGGGCGCGGATCATGGAGGCCGACCCCGAACAGAATATCGAACAAGGGCCGGTCGAGCCGGCCGAATCCGCGCCGGCCGCCGAAGCGCCCGCCAAGACCGAGCCGCCCCCCATTGCCGAGGGCGTGCGCATCACGCTCGACCTCGTGGACGCCCGGGCCACCGAAGTCCTGCGCGGCCTGGCGTACCAGGGCGGCGTGGACCTCGTCCTGGCCGGCGGCACCGACCGCCGCGTCACCGTCCGGCTCCAGGACGCTCCCTGGCTCGAGGCCTTCAACGCGGTCCTTTCCGGCGCGAACCTGGTGAGCGAATGGCAGGGCCGCCGCGTGAGGGTCCTCTCGCCCGACCAACTCAAGACCGAACGCGAAGCGGCCGACCGCCTGGATCACCAGCGCTTGCAGACCGAAGTCATCGCGCTCCAGAACCTCTTTGCGAAGGACGCCGCCACGACCCTGACGGCGGCCCTTTCGGAGGCCGGCCGCATCGGCGTCGATGAGGAACAGAACAGCCTGATCGTCACCGACGTGGCGCCGCGGATTGCGGCCATCCGGGCCGCCCTCAAGGACCTCGACCGGACCCCCGTTCAGGTCATGATCGAAGCCATCCTCGTGGACGTGACCCTCTCGGACGAACTGCACTACGGGTTCAACTGGACGGTTCTGAAGAACGCAGGCAACTCCGTCACGGGCAAGCAGGCCCTGAAGGCCGGCGTCGGCACCGACGCGTCCACGAACCCGGGCGCCTCGGTCACCTTCGAACTGCTCGATTCGCCCTGGACGATCACCGGCATCTTCGATCTCCTCCAGACGATGGACAACGTCAAGGTCCTGGCGAATCCCCGCGTGCTGGCCGTCAACAATCGCCAGGCCAACATCGAGATCATCGAGGAGATTCCGTATCAGGTGCTGACGCAGACGAGCGCGGGCGGCCAGATCGGAACGACCAGTTTCAAGGAGGTCGGCATCAAACTGGGCGTCCTGCCGCGCGTCGCCGCCGACGGCACCGTCCACGTCAAACTGACCGCCGAGGAAAGTTCGCCCACCACCTCCACCATCACCGAGATTCCCGTGGTCCAGACGCGTCGCGCCGACACGACCATGATCGTCCCGGACGGCCAGATCGTGGCCTTGGGGGGCCTCAGGCGCCACACGAGGACCACCAACGAGGACAAGGTCCCGGGCCTCGGGGACTTGAAGGGCGTGGGCTTCCTCTTCCGCCGCGTCGAAACGGTGGACGCCGAGACGGAACTGGTGGTCTTCATCCGCCCGAAAATCGTCCGCGTCAAGCAGCCGCTGACGGCCCGCGAAAAGATCCTGACCGACGCCATCAACCATCCGGACCGCCGGCCGCAGGTCATCCGAACCGACCCGCTGCGCCTCCACGTCCAGGAAGAGGACGCGCGGGCCCGCCGCATTCCGTAGCGCGGGGTGGCGCGTTCCAAGTTTGAGTGTGCCCACGCTGAGCGCGGCGGGTCTCCGACCTGCCGCGCGTAGTCTTTCATGGGGGCGCGACGGGGCTCGCGGCCTTCGGTTCCGCGGGCGCGGTCCTCGGGCCCGCCACCCACCGGTAGAGCAGGGCGGCCGCCACAGCCCCGAGCGGCGGGGCGCACAGGTAGAGCCACAGATGGTCGAGCGCCGGGCCGCCGGCGAAGACGGCGGGCGCCAGCGACCGGGCCGGATTCATGGAGGCCCCGCAGCATTTTCCGGCGGCCAGGCAGTCCATGGCGACCGCCGCCCCGATGGCCAAACCCGCCACGCCGCGAGGCACGCGGGCGTCGGTGGCCACCCCCATGACGACCAGCATCAACAGGAACGTCAGGACGAACTCCAGGCCGAAGGCGCCCCCCGGCATGACCCCCACAGGAACCGTCGCGCCGAAACCGGCTTCGCGGGTCGCTTGGCCGCCGAAGGTCGCCAGGTGCGCCGCACTCGCGAGGAACGCCCCCGCGACCTGGGCGGCGACGTAGGGCGCGACCCCGCGAAGCGGAAAGCCCTTCACGGCGGCCAGCGCGACCGTCACGGCCGGGTTGATGTGCGCCCCCGACACGTGGCCCAAGCCGTACACCATGCACATCACGACCCCGCCGAACGCCAGGGCTACGCCGACGTGGGTGATGTCGTCCGGATGCCCGTGATGAGCGATGCAGGCGCCGGCGCCGATGAAGACCAGGGCGAACGTGCCGATGAACTCCGCGGCGCAGCGGCGAAGCGTTCCTGCGGCATCGGCTCTCTTCATGGCCGGCCTCCGAGGCGATCCACTTCGGCGACGACCCGGTCCGAGACCAGTTCGACGACGGCCAGTTCCGGTTCGGTCAGGCTGCGGCGGGCCTCGCGTCGGATCCTCAGGCCCTTGCCCTTCATGACCTCCGGCAGGAAAACCGTCGCCGCCGGGACGCCGCCCCGGGCGGCCAGCGCGTGCGCGGCGCAGCGCTCCCGGCATCCCTCGATGACGACGACGGGGCACTCGGACACCATGTCGAGGTCCTCCTGCACCCCCTTGACGAGGGCGGGGAGGCAGAGGAGCACCGTCTGCTCCGGGCACAGGTCCTCGCAGACCCGGTACGCCGCCTGGCGGGTGATGGTGCCGACGACCTGCCCGATGCCGGTGCAGGGGAGGATCGCGACTTTGCCCTTGAAGGTCACGGTGTTTTCCCCTCCCGGTGTTTCGCGTGCCTGGCGGGCGCGGCCGACGCTTTCCGGGCGGCGGCCAGCAACCCTCGGATCGCCCGATGGTACTCCGCCAGGGTCGCCACCCAGCGGCCGAGGCACCGCCGCCCCGCGGGGGTCAGCCGATAGCGCCTCCGGGCCGGGCCGCTGTCGGACAGGTCCCACGCGGCGACGACCAGCCTGCGCTTCTCCATGCTTCGCAGCACGCGGTACACGCCGGTCGGGTCGGGGCGGCTTCCGGCCATGACGGGCGTTCCGGCCAGGCGCTCGACGACCCGATAGCCGTGCCGCGCGCCGCCGGCGAGCACCGTCAGGACGGCCGGCTGGATCAGCCGCGCCAAGGTCGTTCCCATGCAGGGACACGCGTCCCGTCGCGCCGTTAGAGCACCTCCTCTAGTGGACATGGTCTATTACCTCCTGGCGAAGATTCTACCGGCGGGCGCCGGCGTGTCAAGCTGTTTTTTTGGGGCGTCCTAGCGCTGCGCGTGGACGATGGATTGGACGCGGCAAATCATCGGGCAGAACCTCCTGTGGGCCTTCGGCTACAACGCGGTGGCGCTCGGCGCCGCGGCCGCCGGATGGCTTCACCCTTTGCTGGCGGCGCGGGCGATGGTATGCTCAAGTACGACGGTGCTCGGTAACTCGCTCAGACTGGGCGATTTTCCGGCGACCATCCGTAGCCGGCCGAAGCCAGAGGGTTATCCGGACAGGCTCTAAGGGTGGATGAAGTGGAGGAGGGGACCTGTGAAACAGAAGCCGACGCTGATCGCGGCGGACCGCCTGGCCCGCCTCGACGCTTACTGGCGCGCCACGAATTACCTGGGCGTGGCTCAACTCTACCTGAAAGATAACGCCCTGCTCGGGCGGCCGCTGCGGCTGGAGGACATCAAGCCCCGCCTCCTGGGCCACTGGGGCACCGTGCCGGGCCTCAACCTCATCTACGCCCATCTGAACCGGCTCATCCAGGACGCGGACGCCAACGTCCTCCTCGTGGTCGGGCCGGGTCACGGCGCGCCGGCCATCCTGGCGAACCTTTACCTGGAAGGGTCGCTGGCGGAGTACGACACGGCGCTCGGGTTGGGCGCGGCGGGCCTGGCGCGGCTGGTGCGGCAGTTCTCGTGGCCGTTCGGCGCGCCGAGCCACACGTACCCTGGGACGCCCGGCATGATCCACGAGGGGGGCGAACTGGGCTACTGCCTCTCGCACGCCTACGGGGCCGCGCTCGATAACCCCGACCTCCTCGTCGCCTGCATCATCGGCGACGGCGAAGCGGAGACCGGGCCGCTGGCGGCCGCGTGGCACTCCACGAAGTTCCTCGATCCCGCCACGAGCGGCGCCGTCCTCCCGATCCTCCACCTCAACGGCTACAAACTGTCCGGACCGACCCTCATGGGCCGCATGTCCGACGAGGAACTCGAGCACTTCTTCACGGGCTGCGGCCACCAGGTCCGGTTCGTATCGGGCGACGATCCGCACGAGGTCCACGCGGCGATGTGGCAGGCGGTGGATTGGGCGCACGGCGCGATCCGCGACATCCAGGCGAGGTCGCGGAGCGGCCGGCCGCTCGAGCGTCCCGCGTGGCCGATGATCGTCCTCCGCACGCCCAAGGGATGGACGTGCCCCAAGACGGTGGACGGGAAGCCCGTCGAGGGGACCTTCCACTCGCACCAGATTCCGGTCCCCGACCCGGCCGGGAGCCCCGAGCACCTGAAACTCCTGGAATCGTGGATGCGGACTTACCGTCCGCAGGAACTTTTTGACGGCGATGGGCGGCCGGTCCGCGAGGTGACGGACCTGTGCCCGCGGGGCGACCGCCGGATGGGGATGAACCCGCACGCGAACGGCGGTCGGTTGCTCGTGCCGCTCGCGCTGCCGGACTTCGCCCGATACGCGGTCGAGGTGCCCGCGCCCGGCCAGGTCCAGGCCGAGGGGACGCGCCACCTGGCCACGTTCCTCCGCGATGTGTTCCGCGCGAACGCCGAGGCGCGGAACTTCCGGTTCTTCTGCCCCGACGAGACGACCTCGAACCGGATGGAACGCGTCTTCGAGGCCACCGGCCGCGCGTGGATGTGGCCCATGGTCGAGACCGACGAGTTCCTGGCTCGCGATGGCCGCGTCATGGAAATCCTGAGCGAGCACACCTGCGAGGGATGGCTCGAAGGATACCTCCTGACGGGGCGGCACGGACTGTTTGCCTGCTACGAGGCGTTCATCCCGATCGTGGACTCGATGCTCAACCAGTACGCCAAGTGGCTGAAGGTGGCGCGCGAGACGCCGTGGCGGAAGCCCCTGGCCTCCCTGAACTACCTGCTGACGTCGCACGTCTGGCGCCAGGACCACAACGGATACACGCACCAGGTGCCCAGTTTCATCGACAACGTGGTCAACAAAAAGTCGTCGGTGGCCCGGATTTATCTGCCGCCCGACGCCAACTGTCTCCTCTCGGTCGCGGACCACTGCCTGAGGAGCCGCGACTACGTCAACCTGATCGTGGCCTCGAAGCAGCCGAACCCCCAGTGGCTCGACATGGACGCCGCCAAAGAACACTGCGCCCGCGGCGCTTCCGTCTGGGACTGGGCGGGCAACGAGGCGGACCGCGGGCCGGACGTCGTCCTGGCCGCCGCCGGCGACGTCCCGACCACGGAGACCGTCGCGGCCGCCTGGCTCCTGGCGCGCGCGGTGCCCGACCTCCGGGTCCGCGTCGTGAACGTCGTGGACCTGTTTACGATGATGTCGCATCGCGACCATCCGCACGGACTCGACGAGGACGCTTTCGTGGCCCTCTTCACGGAGGACCGGCCCGTCATCTTCGCGTTCCACGGCTATCCGCGGGTCGTTCACGAACTGGTGCACCACCGTCCGAACCCGTCGCGGTTCCACGTCCACGGTTACAACGAGGAGGGGCGGACCACGACGCCGTTCGATATGCTGGTCCTGAACCAGATGAGCCGCTTCGACCTGGCGATCGCGGCCCTGAAGCGCGTAGCGCGGCTGCGGTCCCACGCGGCGGAGGCGGTTGACAAGTTCCAGGAGCGCCTGGCGGCCCATCGGGCCTACATCGAAGCCCACGGGAACGACATGCCGGAAATCCTCCAGTGGCAGTGGAGCCGGCCGTAGACCGGCGGTTGCACTTAGCCGCCGCGCTGCAACTCGAGGCCGCCGCGGAAGCGGCGGCGGATGCCAATCGGAAACCGCTGTCCCATCAAGGGAGGCGTATGAGCACCCAAACCATCGGACAACCGGAGCCGGTTCGCCGGGTGACGGTCGGCAAACTGGTCCGTGCGATGCGGCTCTTTTCGCTCCCGGCGTCGGTCCTGCCGGTCCTCGTGGCGACGGCGGCGGTCCTCGCGCCGGCCGACTGGCGGTGGGACGTCCTCGTGGCCAGCGTCGCCGGCGTCGCCCTGCTGCACCTCGCGGGGAACCTCTTCAACGATTACTTCGACTTCGCGAGCGGCGTGGACCGGCGGACCGAGGACGACGAGTTCCGGCCCGGGCGGCTCCTCGTGTACCGCGAACTTCTGCCCCGCGACGTTCTCATCGAGGCGCTGGTGTGCCTCCTCCTGGGGGGTGTGGCCACGGGGTACCTCGTGTGGCAGTGCGGCCCGGCGCTCCTGGGGTTCGCCGCGGCGGCCGACCTCGCCCTCTATGCTTACACCGGCCCTCCTTTCAGGCTCAAGTACCGGGCGCTCGGGGAAGTGCTGATCTTCCTCGTGTTCGGGCCGCTCCTCCTCGTGGGCGCCGCGTGGGCCCAGACGGGCGGGTTCGAGATGGTCGCGCTGGTCCTCTCGATCCCCGTCGGACTCGCGACGACGGCGATCCTCGTGGGCGGCAACTTCCGCGACCGCGAGGAGGACGGCCAGGCCGGCATCCGGACGATCGGCCACCTGGCCGGCGGCCGCGTGGTCCGCGTCGCGTACTTCGCCGCCGTCCTGGGAAGCGTTCTGGGTCTGGCGCTGGCGGCGGCGATGGGATTCGGGCCGTGGACGCTGGCCCTCGCACCGCTGACGCTCGTGCTTCTCGCGAGGCCGCTCGCGATGGTCTGGCGCAACGAGCGCCTGGCGGACATTGACGCCCAGACCGCCCGCTGGGAAGCGGTCCTGCTGGCGCTCGTCACCGTCGCCTATCTGGTCCAGGGCGCGGCGGCGTAGAGCGGTTTTTAGGTATCGAGTAGCGGCCAGACGCCCTGGGTGGCATGCCTACGCCGCTGCTAGCGTAGGCATGCGAACTGGCCAGACAAAGCCTCGCCCCGAGTTCGCATGCCTGCGGAACAGCCGCCGCAGGCATGCCACCCCAGCTACGTGGAACCCGAAACCGCTCTAACGACCCGGCGCCAACACCAGGCCACGAAAAACGGTCACACCCGCGTGAAAAAAGAAGCGGCGTCCCGGTGGGACGCCGCTCGGTTTCTTCTTTACGTGTTGCGGGTGCTACCGACGTTTGCGGGCGAGCATGATAAGGCTGCCGAGACCCAGCAATGCCAAGGTGGCCGGCTCGGGAACGATAGTGAGTTCCTCAGAAATGGCGTACATGGGGAAGGCCCATTCGAGCTGGAAATTATTGGTACCGTTAGCCAGCCAGGTTCCATCGGTCAAAGCCCAACTACCGAGGCGTGCGTAGGTATCGCCGTAGATAGACCTCAACTCATAATTAAGATAGGCCACGCCGAGACTAGTGGTTCCGGTCCATGCTTGATCATTGTCGCCGCCGGTCGCGTGCAAAACGTTTTCCTGCGTCCGATTTAATGCATTACCGATAGTCCCGTCCCACAAATCAGTGTATCCGCTCGCGACCATAGTTGTGCCGTCCAGAAGATAAACCGGGGCACTGACCACTGCGTTATCGTTGGCGGCAACTAACACCGTAGAGCCCACGGCGTACCATGTGACGTCCGGAACGCCGGTCAGGGCGGACTCGTCGGCCTCTGCGTTCACATACGCATTGTAAACGGCGATATCTGTCGAGGTCGTGGTACGCGACGTGTCCGTGGCAAAAGCCAGGTGGTATGTGTCACCGACTTTCCAATCCGCGAGCGTAATCGGATTGGTGCCCGTTGGACATACAATGCCGCCGGGGCCGGTAAGTAGGTCCGCCTGGGCCACCGAGGCCAGGGCGAAGACCAAGGCGCACAGCATGAGGCTTGTTCGGATTTTCATCACGGGCTCCTTTTCTAAAGATATGTTTTTCCGGTTCAAGACTTGTCCCCGACGTGAGGACCTGGTACCGCACCACGCGGTAACCGGTCCCTTAACTCACCGGAAGTATACTACATTCGGGAAAGTCAAATGGCGAAAGGGGTTTTTGGGGAACGTTGCGTAAGTGGTTGATGGGGAAGGGGTTAGAAGGAGTGCGGAGTGAACGGCGGACCCCCCCCGTCGCCCTACGGGTTTCCGCCGTTTTCGGATGGAGGGGCGGCCGCCTCGGCGGTCTTCGGCCCCTGCCGGAGGAGCGCGAGGCCCACCGCCCCGAGTCCGGCTTCCGTCACAGTCTGAAGGAGCCGCATCAGGACGGCGATGATGGCGGCCGGGCCGGCGCCGATCATCGGCCCCAGGACGAGGAGGAGCAATCCTTCCTGGACGCCCAGGCCCGCCGGCGCGAAGAACGCCAGGAACCCTCCGATGAGGACCACCGTCACCGCGCAGATGAAGAGCGGGAGGTCCGCCGGCGCCGCCTCGGCCCCCAGCGACCGCGCCATCAGCCAGTAACCGACGCCAAAGAGGACGTAGGTGAGCGCGAGGGCCAGCGCCGGCCGCACGTAGTCGCGCAGGCGCGGGAGCGAGGCGAACGGCTGATAGCCGATCCGCACGAGGAGGAAATTCCCCACCGCCCCGAAGACGCGCGGGTGCAGGCACACGAGGGCCGCTGCCATCCCCACGGCGCACCACAGCCACGCCATCGGAAGGAACTGGCGGACGGGCTCCCAGAGAGTGATGGGAATCGCTACCAGCATCCCGATGACCACCGACAGGCCGTCCACGATCACGAGGGTGCTGACGGCGACCTGGTCCGGCACGCCGTAGCGGCGAAGCGCGAGGGCCATACTGACGACGCTGCTCACTTTGCCGGGGACGTACCGGGCGGCCTGGGAGACCCAGACGGCCCCGATCATCCCGGGCCAGGGCGGCCGGTGTCCGACCCGTCCTCCGCAGCGGCAGCGCCGCTGCGGAGGAGGGAGGAACCGGCCGATGAGAATCGCGTAGGGCAGGAACACGATCGCGCGGGCCGCTGCGACGCTCGCCACCGCGAGGGCCATGAGGGCGCCGTCGAATCGGATCTCGGACCACTCGACCTTGCGGAAATCGTAGTAGAGCGCCCGGCCGACGAACACGAGGACGGCCGCCAGGAGGCCCCACTTCACGATGGCCCCCGCGACGCGCCTCGCGCGGCTGGAGGAGGCGGCGTCGGCTTGTGGATCGGAGCGGTTCATCGTTTCTCGCCGGCGATGGGTCCGCGGGCGGTCAGGGTGCCCGAGCGCGCCAGTATCGCGGTAGAACGGCGCGCGTCAAGGCCGAAAACGTGCGCGCCTGGAAACGCGCGCGGCCGATCTGTTGCCGGCAAATCGTCCTTGGCAAACGCGCGCGGGCTCTTAGAATATCTTTCGAGAGAGGAGCGGAATTGGGATGCCGCCGTCAGCCGCCAGCGCCATCGGCATAGACCTCGGGTCGCGCCTGACGAAGATCGTGCGCGTCGGTCCCGCCGGGATGACCGAGGCGCAAGTGTTCGACACGGGCCACGATCCACTCGCGCGGCTGGCGGAGATCCTCGAGGGTCTGCGGGCCGAGACAATGGTCGCGACCGGTTACGGGCGGAACCTGGCGAAGGACCGCCTGCCTTGCCGCACGGTCACGGAGATCCGGGCGTGCGCCCGCGCGGCGGACCGGCTGGGTCCCGGCTGCCAGGTCGCCATTGACATCGGGGGGCAGGACTCGAAGGTGATCGAACTCGTGGCGGGCGGCGGGTTCGGAAGGTTCGAGATGAACGACCGCTGCGCCGCCGGCACCGGACGGTTCCTCGAGGTCATGGCGGCGGCGCTCGGGTACACGCTCGACGAACTCGGGGCCGAGGCGCTCCGGGCCGACCGCCCGCTGGAACTCAGCAGCCAATGCACGGTCTTCGCCGAGTCGGAAGTCGTGTCGCTCGTGGCCCGGGGCGAGGACCGCCGGCGGATTGCCCTCGGACTCCATCGGGCCGCGGCCCGGCGCGTGGCCGCCATGGCCTCGCGGGTGCCGGCCGCCCGGCGGGCCCTCTTTGTCGGCGGAGTCGCGCGGAACCCGTGCATGGTGGCGGCGCTCGGCGAGGAAATGGCGTGCGAGATCATCGTGCCGGAGCGGCCGGAACTCGCGGTCGCGCTCGGCGCCGCGTGGATCGGCCTCGATGAGTCGTCCGCCTGACGGACGGCGCGGCGGCCGCGCGCCGTAAGGGCGCGGCCGGCCGACCCCGCGCAGAAAGAAAGCCCGGACACGAGGTCCGGGCTTCTTAAGAAGATCGGCCTTCCACCTTTGTGCCGGAAGGAAGCATTGGAATCAACCCGCTCTTAAAGGTGGGGCCTGTGGGCGGCTTCGGGTTTCCCGCCGAGCGGGCATGCCTTTCACCGTCCGAATCGGCTCCCTAAGCAGGTTTCATCGGTTGTTCCAATTATGATCCTAAACTCGGTCACGGCAGAGGGCCGAATCTTCCTTCTTCATCGTACACCCTGAGTATCGGACCGCCAAGCGGAAAACTTTACCGTGAATCGGATGGGCGCTGTTCCGGGTGCGCCAGAATTTTCTGGCAGGGCCTTTTTTGATGTCACCCCGAGCGAAGTCGAGGGGTCTCGCCGTGCGGTTGGGCGGACGATAACGGCCACGGCGAGATTCCTCGACTCGCTTCGCTCGCTCGGAATGACAGCCTTTTTCTGCCGGTCAGAAAATCTTGGTGCACGCGCCGTCCCGCGCGCCACCGGATGATTGACAGAGATGCCCCGCGGCCTAGAATGGCGTTTCGGTTGGCGGACGAAAGGCGTGAGGCCATGAGGCACCTCTTACTCCTGGCGATGCTGGCGGCGGTCGGCGGATGCGCGGCGGCAACTGAAACGTCGCAGCCGGCGCCCGCAGACGCGTCGCCGGAGCCCGAGAGAGCTGTCTTGGACGGGATGGGGCCGATCGTCCGCGGGACGGACGATGCGGCGGCGCCGGCCGCGGCGGCCGTGAACCGCCCGCCCGCGCCGGCCGCTCCGGCGGCCGCCACGATTCAGGTGGACGAGAAGACCCGCACCGTGCACATCCCCGTCCGCCTGACCGGCGCGCGCGGCGTCGTGGAATGGCTCCTGGCGGCGGGCGACCGGCACAAGGCGTCCGCGGTGCTCGTCACGGACCGCTCGGCCGGCGAGGTGGCGGCGGCGATGGCGCGGGTGGGCCTGGCGCCCGGCGTGCGGCCGGAACCGGTCGGCGAGGATCGCGCGACGATCCCACAAGGTTCGACCCTCACCGTTACCGTTATCGTAAAGGACGCCGCAGGCCGCCCGACGCGGATTCCCGCCGGCCGGCTGCTGTCGCGCCAGTCGGGAGGCGAGCCGCTCTCGGAGGGCCGCTGGGTTTACGCCGGGCCCCAGGTGGTCCTCGAAGCCGATGCCGAGATCAACGTGACGGAACTTTCGGGGAGCCTCGCGACGACGAACCTCAGGGACGCCAGTGCCTTGATTTACTGGGTGCCCGCCCCGGGTGGCCGTATGGCCGGCGATGAGGCCGCCCCATTCGTGCTGACCTACTACCCCTCCAACCTTTCGCTGCCCGAGAAGACGGAGTCGTGCGACCTGGAGATCCGGCCGGCCGGCGGCCCGTGACACGGCGGTCCGACGCGGCGACCGGAGGCGGCGCGACCTCCCTCAAAAATAATCGCGGCAGCGACCGAGGGGTAGGAAGCCGCTGCCGCTTTTGAAAGACGGCGCAAAGCCGCCTTTCTTTTTTCGGGATGTCACCGTACGACCAAGGCCCTGTCTGCGACCGCCTCAGAAGCGATACTCGTCAGCCGGCGGCGGACGGGAAGCAGACTGCCCAATCTGCGCATCCTGTTATGCTTGCCAACCCGGAGGTTGTCAAGAGTTTATTGGCCGCCCGGCCGGTTTTCCGCGCTGCCGGCCGAGTCGGCTTTGGGCGCGATGCTTCGGACGGCGGCTTCGACCGTCGGATACAGGTCGAACAGGTGGTCCAATCGCGACAGTCGCAGGATCGTCGCCATCGCGCTATGCAGGTTGGCGAAGGCGATCCGTCCGCCGCGGGCCGCATAATGATGGTGGACCCGGACCATGGCCGCCAGGCCCCAACTCGAGACGTAGGTCAACTTCGCCAGGTCCAGGACGACCCGTGCGTTGCCGGCCTCCAGGAGCCCGTCCATCTCGGCGACGAAGAGGGCGGTGGTCGTGTGGTCGAGGCCGCCGTCGAGTGCCAGAAGCGCTACGCCGGCGATGCCGCTCGGCAGGTGATGTATTTCCATGGCCGCCCTCTCGCACCGGTGGCGCGGGACCCGACGCGCCGCCCCTTATCGTACCGCAGGGGGACAGGACGGGCCAAGCGAATTCGTACGGCAAGGGTAACCCCTCCGTTACGGGGGCCTCCGACTATCCACCGGGTGCGGGGTGTCCCCACCCCGCACCCGCGCGGCCACAGGCGCGGTCGCTCAGGCGTGCGGGGTGACCCCGCACGCGACCTTCAGTGATGCCCCCGTAACTGACGCACTACACGGCAAGGCCGCGCGCCAACGGCGCGGCCGGGGGGCGACGGTCGGTGCGCCTTATCGGCCCCAGACCGGCGGGCCGAAGCGCGGAAAACCGGGTCCTCGAGGAGGGTTGGGCACATCCGCCGGGCTTTCGGCCGCAGGGGCGGGCGGCGGTTCGGACCGGGCCACCGCCGAGGCCTTGCCGGAAAGCATCCGCAGGCGAGCCGACTTGAAGGCGAAAGACGTGCGGCCGCTGACGCCGAGGCCGAGGCACTTCGCGTTGGGCAGACCCCACCCCTCGGCCAGCGCCAAGGCCGACTGCGGGCCGGCCCACCGCGTCAGGGGTTTGCCGTCGAGGGCCACGCTGATCGAGGCCTGGTCTCCGGCGGCGGACACGCGGATGTGGACGGTGTAGAGCCGGCCTTCCTCGAGGCTTCCGGCGGCGACGGTGGTTTCGTTCTTGTTGGCGACGACGTTGTTGATCATCTCGATGCCGCTCGTGGTGTTGCGCCAGCCGCCGAGGACGACGTCCGCGCCGGTGCGGCCGACGGGGAGGATGACGGCGATCCCTTCGGCTCCGGCCGTGCGTGTGATTTTCAATTCGAGTTCATAGCGGCCGAGGGGCATGACCGGGATCATCAGTTTGCCGCCGCGACGGATCGGATCCATGACCAGGGCGCCGTCGGTCCAATGCCAAACGCCGCTGAGGGCGTCGCGCGCGGGGGCGATGGCCTTCAGGAGGTCAATCCACGGCTTGGGCTTTCCGAGGAACGCGAGGTCGCCGACCTTGTCGAGTTCGCCTTGGACCATCTTGATGGCGAGTTCGGCCTTGGTGCGTTCCATGTCCTCGGCCTTGTGCAGTTCGAGGAACCGCTGGTAGTAGGCGAGGGCGTGGCCGAGCATGGCCGCCTTGCCGCAGGGCCCGGCCGACCCGGCCAGGTCGCGGTACCAGTCGCCCAGTTCGAGGCAGGCCAGTTCCGGGGCGTCTTCGACCTTCTTGGCGGCGCCCGGGACGTAGCGGTGGATCTTGGCGTCCGAGTTCTCGTTGAGGTACTTGGCGGCCTGGGCCGGATTGTCGAGTTCGACGAGCCAGAGGCGGATGAGTTCCTCTCGTGCGGCCCGATTCTCGGTCTCCGGCCGGACGAGCGTCTTCAGAATGGAGATGCGGCCGAGGACCTTCTGGAGTTCCGTCAAGTATTTCGCGTCGGCGTCGAGGCCCTCCGGCAGCGGCGGCTTGAGGGTCCGCACGACCGTCACGGCCTGGCGGCATCGCCTCAGGGCTTCGTCCGCGTCGCCGGTGTGGCCTTTCTCTGTGGCTACGGCCAGGAGGCCCTCGATGTAGGCCTGGGCCGCGGCGATCCGGTCGTCTCCGCGGGCCGACTCGAACTGCTTCTGGCGGATCGGAAGGACCAGTTCCTGGGCCAGGGCGGCCTTGTCCGGCATCCGGTCGGCCAGGAGGTCGGCCGCCGCCAGCGCCGTGTCATAGCCTTTCGGGTCGGCGGCGCCCAGGTCGGCGGCTTTCTGGCACAGGAGGAGAAACAGGTCGGGCGGCGTGTCGGCGGCGCGGGCCGCCCGCAGCAACTTGGCCGCCAGCGCCACGTCGTCGGCCGGGTCGCGCGAGGCCTCCGCGCGTTTGATCTCCTGGCCGCAGAGCGAGTCGAAAGTCTTCTGGGCGTCGCCGGGCTCGGCCGTCCGCGCTGCGGTCGGCTCGGCGGCCTGCGCTGCGGTCGGCTCGGCGGCCTGCGCTGCGGTCGGCTCGGCGGCCTGCGCTGCGGTCGCCGCAGCCAACAACGTTCCCACCAGCATCGTCACGAGCACGGGTGCACGGGGCATGGTTTTCCCCTGGCGGAAGGACTTATCGGAAGGGCGGACACTCATGCGTTCACTCCGGTCAATCATAACGGGCGCGCATCGGGTGTCAACGCGAAAGCCGGTCCGACCAGGTCGGACCCTCGGCCGCTCGCCTCCATAAAATGTATAAACCCCGCGACGGCAGAAAAGATTGCCGAAAACCGGCCATGCCGGGTGTGACAGATTTTCTGGCAGAGCCGTTTTCATTGTCCCCCCGAGCGAAGTCGAGGGGTCTCGCCGTGGTCTTTGCCGTTTGGCATTTGGCACGGCGAGATTCCTCGACTCGCTTCGCTCGCTCGGAATGACAGCCTTTTCCTGCGTGCCAGAAAAATCTGTCACACCCGCCATGCCCCCCCCGCGCCTCACTATTTCCATGACAGCCGCCGACCGCCTGCGTAGAATACGGCGGAACCGGCGAGGCCGGCGCGGCCTCTCACCGAAAACGGGACGGAGGACTTATGAGGACACTCATCTACGGCTGGCTGGCGATGGTGCTGGCGGCCGGAGCGGCCATCGCGGCCGAGAAGGCCGGCGGCGACGCCGAGGGAGCGCTCGCGCGGCTCGATTTCCGCCAGGTCATCGCCGCCGCCAAGGACAAGGTCTTCCCGGCGGTCGTCTACATCAAGTGTCTCCAGGAGTCGCACGAGTCGGGCCAGAAAATCTCACAGGAAGTCGCCGGCAGCGGCGTCATCATCTCCGCCAAGGGCGAGGTCCTGACGAACTGGCACGTCGTCGAGAAGGCCGTCGAGGTCCGATGCCTCCTCTACGACGGCCGCGCTATGGACGCCAAGGTCACCGGCAGCGACAAGGACACGGACCTGGCGCTCCTCGAGCTCCAGGCGCCGGCCGACTCCAAGGGGCTTCCCTTCGCCGTCCTCGGGAACTCGGACGTCCTGAAGGAAGGCGACTTCGTCATGGCGATGGGCGCTCCGTGGGGCCTCAGCCGCTCGGTCTCGATGGGCATCGTCGCCTGCGCGAGGCGGTTCCTGCCGAAGCACAGCCAGTACAGCCTGTGGCTCCAGACGGACGCCTCGATCAGCCCGGGCAACTCGGGCGGCCCGCTCGTCAACACCGCCGGCGAGGTCGTCGGCGTCAACACGCGGGGGGTCCTCTACGGCGGCGACATGGGTTTCGCCGTGCCCTCGAACACCATCCAGCACATCGTCGCCCAGATCCGCGAGTTCGGCAAGGTCAACTGGAGTTGGACCGGCCTCCAGCTTCAACCCCTGAAGGATTTCGATAGGAACATCTATTTCGAGGGGACCGAAGGCGTCATCGTCGCCGAGACCGACCCGGAAAGCCCCGCCCGCCGCGCGGGGCTTCAGGCCCGCGACCGCATCCTCAAGGTCGGCGGCCAGGCCGTCGCGGCCATGACCGACGAAGACCTGCCGGCCGTCCGGCGGATGCTCGGCCTGCTGCCGAAGTACAAGCCCGTCCGGTTCGACCTCCTCCGCGACGGCAAGCCCCTCACGGTGGAACTCGAACCGCGCGAAAAAGGCAAGGTCGAAGGCGAGGAACTCGATTGCCCGCGCTGGGACCTCACCGTCCGCGAGATCAACCAGTTCGACAACCCCGACCTCTTCTACTACCGCACCCAAGGCGTCTTCATCTACGGCATCAAGTCCCCCGGCAACGCCGCCAACTCCGGCCTGCGTCCACACGACATCCTCGTCAAGATCGACGACAAGGAAGTCGCCACCCTGGACGACATCAAGGCCATCCGCAAGGACACCGTCGACCACATCGCCACCAAGCCGCGCCTCGTCTTCTCGGTGCTCCGCAGCGGCCTCCTCCGGCAGGTGGTCCTGGACCTCTCGAGGGACTACTCGAAAGAATAAGAAGGATAATGATAAATGCTAAATGATAAATGCTAAATGGCCGCAGGGGGGCCTCGGACATTTGTCATTTAACATTTAACATTCAGAAAGGACATCGAATGCGCTTCCGGATTGGCGTGTTGGCCGTGGTTGTGTCGGTCCTCCTGTCGGTGTCGGCCTGGGCCGGCGCCCCGGCGGAGTTCGCGGCGGCCGCCAAGGCCGTCGCGCCCTCGCTCGTCCGGGTCGAACTGACGCTCCGCTACGACAAGGGCGAGGCGCCCCGCGCCGCCGGCGCGGTCCACTCGGGCGGCCGCGGGCGATCGTCCATGGACGCCGAGGAGGTGGTCCGCGAGGAGCGGCCCATGGAACTCGCCGGATTCCTCATCGGGCCGACCACGGTCTGCGCGGCCGACCCGATGATCCACCCGCGGTTCCTCGAAAGCGCGGCCGTCCGATACGGCGACGACGTCGTCAAGGCCCGCCTCTCCGGCTACGTCAAGGACCAGCCGGCCATTTTCCTGGAACTCGAGCGGCCCCTCAAGGACGCCAAGCCCCTGGATTTCGACCCCAAGAAGAAAGGGCCGTACCTGGCGGTGTCCTACGGCATCGAGGACGGCGCCTGGACGATCAGCGTGGACGGAATGCCCATGAGCCTGACGGTGGGCGATGAGAACCGCCACCGGGTCCCCTCGCCCGGCAACGCCGTCGTCGTGGACCGCCAGGGCACGCCGGTCGGCCTCACGATGGGTTCGGAGTTGCCGGTGGACGACACGTGGAAGGGGTGGCCGGAGTTCTGGCCGACCTATTCCGCGGACCAGATGAAGGACCTTCTGGCGACCGTCCAGGCGCGGGCCGCCGAGGGCATCCTCGCCGTGACGATCTACCTGCGCAGCCCCCGCAAAGACGCCGGCCGCTACTCCCGCTCGCGCGACAGTTCCGGCGCCGCCACCGAACTGCACGTCACGGGCATCCTCGTGGGCGGCGGCCGGATCCTGGTCCTGGCGAACCTCAAGCCGAAGGTCACGGCCCGCCTGGACCGCATCGTGGTCGCGCTCGCGAAGGGCGACCCGGTCACGGCCAAGTTCAGCCGGTCGCTGACCGACTACGGGGCCTTCGTGGCCACGCTCGATAAGCCCCTCGCCGGCGCCGTGGCGTTTTCCACCGAGAGCCTGTCGGACCTTCGCGGCTCGGCCCTGCCGGCCGCCGACATCCAGGTCCACGGTGAAGACCGGACCGTCTACTTCGAGCACCGCCGGATTGGCGGTTTCTTCGTGGGCTGGCGCCGGCAACTGTATCCATATGTTCCCGGCCAGGATGTCGGGACGTTCCTCTTTGACGGCTCGGGATCCCTGGTGGCCGTGCCGGTCGCCCATCGTGAAAAGGTCTCGATCGAGGACCGCTATGCCTCGGAGCGTCCCCTCCTGACGCCGGTGGCGTACCTCAAGGCCGTCCTGGACGACCTGGACCGGCAGAGCGACGCCTCGAACGTGCCCGTGACCGAGGAGGAGGAGGCGCGCCTCGCCTGGCTCGGCGTGGAACTCCAGCCGCTGAACCGGGAACTCGCCCGCGCCAACAAGGTCTCGGAACTGACGCGCGACGGCAAGAGCGGCGCGATGGTCTCGTACGTCTATCCCGATTCGCCCGCCGCCAAGGCCGGCATCCAGACCGGGTACATCCTCCTCAGGCTCCGCGTCGAAGGCCAGCCCCAGCCGCTGGAGGTCGAGATCGAACGCGAGGAGTACATGGAGGGCGGGTTCCCGTGGGACCGGCTCGACGAGGTCCCCGAGCAATATTACGAGCGGATTCCGTGCCCCTGGCCGCCCGCCGAGAACGCCTTCACCCGGGCCCTGACGGACCTCGGGTTCGGCAAGAAGTTCGCCGCCGAGTTCTTCCACGACGGGCAGGTCGTCACGAAGGACTTCGCGGTGACCGCGAGCCCGCCGAACTACGATTCGGCGCCGCGCTTCAAGTCCCAGCCGCTCGGCATGACGGTCCGCAACCTGACCTACGAGGTCCGCCGGTACTTCCAGAAGAAGGAGGACGAGCCCGGCGTCGTCGTCTCGAAAATCGAGCCCGGCGGCAAGGCCTCCGTCGCCGGCATCAAGCCTTTCGAGATCATCACGCACGTCAACGACAAGCCCGTCGCGAACGTCAAGGACTTCGAGACCGCCGCTGCCGCAACCGCCGAGGAACTGAAACTCTCCGTGAAGCGGATGACGCGCGGCCGGGTGGTCAAGATCAAGATGATTGCCCCCGCCAAGGAGGGCGAAAAGCCGGCGACCGAAAAACCGGCGGCCGAAAAACCGGCTGACTCCGAAAAGCCGGTTGCCGAGAAACCGCCCGCGGATCAGAAACCCGCCGGCGCGGAGAAACCGGCCGCCGAGAAACCGCCGGAGGCCGCCAAGGAACCGGCTGCCGCCAAGAAGACGGACTGAAAATCCGCCAAGGAGTTACCGGACAAGCCCGTCACGGTGTCATTTCGAGCGAGTCCCGGCGGGACGAGTCGAGAAATCTCGCCGTGGCAGTTGTCGGGCACATTTTCCGGGGCAGGCGCGGGGCCATGATGTGCGCGAGTATTTCGTCTACATCTTGGCGAACCGATCTAGCACGCTCTACGTCGGCGTGACGAATGATCTCGCTCGTCGGCTTTATGAGCACCGAGAAAAACTCATCCCTGGCTTCACCAGCCGCTACCATGTAGACCGTCTTGTCTACTTTGAGCACACACCGGATGTTCGTGCCGCCATCGCACGAGAGAAACAAATCAAACGTTGGCGCCGCGAAAAGAAAGTCGCCCTGATTGAATCGGTCAATCGCGACTGGAAAGACTTGAGTGCCGGGTGGACGCCGGAACCGTAGACGCCGGGGCAACACGGACGGCCACGGCGAGATTTCTCGACTCGCTGCGCTCGCTCGAAATGACAATGTTCTTCTACGTGCCAGAAACTGCTGGCGCACCCGTTGACAGTCGAAAACCGTTTGACTTGGGTCCGCCGCCCACATAGTGTATGCCGAATTGGGGTGCAGGCTTGGTTGTCGGCCGGAAGAGGGAGGTGTCTCCTGTGCGAACGACCCTGAAGATGTTGGCGGTGGTGATCGGCTTGGCTCTCGCGGCGGCGGGAGCGGCCAGCGGACAGACGGACGCCGAGAAGCCCTCCGGCGGCCTCGTGCCCGACATCGTCGCCACCCAGATCGCCAAACTCGCCTCCAACGACCCGGCCGCGCGGCAAGTGGCCTTCCAGGCGCTGGCGTCGCTCGGACCGCAGGCGGCGCCGGCCGTCGAGCCGCTCATCGGGTTCTTCGGAAAGCCCGAGTCCGACTCGGCCGCCAAGGCCCTCGTGGCCATCGGCGCGCCGGCCGTCGAACCCCTCATCGCCAAACTCAAGGACGCCGACGAACCCAGGCGCGTCTGGGCCGCCACCCTCCTCGGCAAGATCGGCGACCCGCGGGCCAAGGAACCGCTGCTTGCGCTCCTGGCCGACCGCGGGATGTACGTCCGCTACGGCGCCGCCAAGGCCCTCGGCGGACTGGCCGACAAGGGCGTCGCCGAACCCCTGATCGCCATCCTCAAGGGCGAAGACGCCTGGGCCCGATGGGCCGGCACGGTCGCCCTCGGCCAGACGGCCAACAAGGAGGCCCTCGACGCCCTGACGGCGGCGCTGAAGGACGAGACGCGCGGCACGCGGGCGATGGCGGCCCTGGCCCTGGGCGCGGTCCGCGGCCCGAAGGCGATCGAAGCCCTCGCCGCCGCCGTCAAGGACCCGGACCCGAGCGTCCGCCTGAGCGCCGTCCTCGCCCTCGGTGAAATCCGTGATGCGGCGTCCGTCGCGCCGCTCGTGGAGGCCCTGGCCGATAAGGACGCCGACATCCGCCTCCAGGCCGTCGCCCTTCTGGGCGCGAGCCGCGAGGCCGCCGCCATCGAACCTCTCATCCGCCTCCTCAAGGACCCCGATGCCCGGACCCGCGCGACCGCGGCCGAGGCGCTCGGCAAGGCCGGCGACCTGAGAGCCGTCGAGCCGCTCCTGGACGCCACCGAAGATGCGAGCATGCTCGTGCGCCTCAAGGCGTCCGACGCCCTGGCGCAACTCACGGGTCAGCCGCTCGGCCAGGACGCCGCCAAGGCCCGCCAGTGGTGGCAGCAGAACAAGGCCCGCCTCCAGGGCGCCGCCAAGTAAGGCACCCGCCGCATCGGAGGGCCACAGCCTGCCCGCCGTGGCGGGCGCCGTCGTGGCCTCGTTCGGAGGCGGACGTGCCCTGTGGCAGGAAGGGGTCAGGAGCCCTGCGATAGAAGGCTCCTGACCCCTTCGTCGTTATGAAAACCCTTTGACTTGGCGGGCGGTGCGCCTTAGGGTATGCCGCCGCCTGGACCTGCCCGGAGCGGGCAGGAGGGACACCGATCGCGTGCGAATTCGAGTCAAGATTTGCGGGATCGCGCGGCCGGAGTGGGCCGAAGCGGCCGCCGAGGCGGGGGCCGACGCCATCGGCCTCGTCCTGGCCTCTAGTCCGCGCCGCGTGACGGTGGCCGAGGCCGCCCGGATTGTCCGGGTCCTCCCGCCGTGGGTAGCGCCGGTCGGCGTGTTTGTGGACGAGACGGCCGAGGCGATCCTGGCAACGGCCGCCGAGGTGGGCCTGGCGGCGGCGCAGTTGCACGGCGACGAGCCGCCCGACATCGTGGCGCGGCTGGGCCGGCTGAAGGCCATCAAGGTTTTTCGGATCGCGAGCGAGGCGGACCTGGAATCGGCCCGCCGATGGAAACTGGAATCCGAGCGGCTGGGCAACCCGCCCGCGGCCTACATGGTGGATGCCCGCGTGGCGGGGGGGCCAAGGGGCGGTTCGGGGCACACCGCCGACTGGGGCCTGGCCGCTCGGATGGTTTCTGAAGGGTTCTGGCCGCTGGTGCTGGCAGGGGGACTGGGGCCGGAGAACGTGGCCGAGGCCATCGCCGCCGTGAGGCCGTGGGCCGTGGACGGGTCGAGCGGCCTCGAATCGGCGCCCGGCTGCAAGTCGCCCGAGAAGATTCAAGCGTTTATTGATGCGGTGAGGAAGGCGGGTGACTAGGTAACTAGGTAACTAGGTAACTAGGTGACTGGGTGACTAGGAGAAGCCTGCGTGGAGAACACCTCTTCACCGCGAATCCGAACCTATCGGGATCTCGTCGCATGGCAATTGGGGATGGAACTGGTTGAGCGGGTATATAGAACGACCGGCTCGTTTCCCGAAGCGGAGAAGTTTGGCCTTACTTCTCAAATGCGTCGGTCCTCCGTCAGCGTTCCCGCCAACATCGCCGAAGGATTCGGGCGCGGGCGCAAGGCCGAGTTCCGCCGGTTTCTGGAGATCGGCAGGGGCAGTCTTTTCGAACTTCAGACCCACGCCGAATTGGCTCGGCGCCTGGGCTTGATCAAGGGGCAGTCCTTGAAGGAGTTGCGCGAACTGATGCAGCGGCTGGACGCGGTTCTGGCGGGACTGATGGGCTCCGTCAGGGCGCGCGAATCGTGACAGGGCGGGGTCTCTGTTGACCTAGTCACCTAGTCACCCAGTCACCTAGTCACCTAGTCACCGAGACCGCCTCATAGGAGGAGTTTGGAATGAAATACGACGTCCGAAACCTGAAACTCGCTGCGGCCGGGGTGAAACGCATCGAGTGGGCCGACCGGATGATGCCGGTCCTCGCGACGATCCGCGAGCGGTTCGCCCGCGAGAAACCGCTGAGGGGCCTCCGCCTGAGCGGGTGCCTGCACGTGACGACCGAGACGGCCAACCTCGCGCGGACCCTGAAGGCCGGCGGCGCGGACCTCGTCCTCTGCGCCTCGAACCCGCTCTCGACCCAGGACGACGTGGCCGCCGCCATCGTCAAGACCTACCGCATCCCGTGTTTCGCCATCAAGGGCGAGGACCACAAGACCTACTATCGGCACATCATGGCGGCCATTGACCATCGGCCCCACATCACGATGGACGACGGGGCCGACCTCGTCTGGATGCTTCACAGCGAGCGGAAGGCCGAGGCCGCCGGCATCATCGGTTCGATGGAAGAGACCACCACGGGCGTCATCCGCCTCCGGGCCATGGAGAAGAAGGGGCAACTCCGGTTCCCCGTCGTCGCCGTCAACGACGCCGACTGCAAGCACCTCTTCGACAACCGCTACGGCACGGGCCAGTCCACCATGGACGGCATCATCCGGGCCACGAATCTCCTCATCGCCGGCAAGCGCGTCGTCGTGGCGGGATACGGGATGTGCGGCCGGGGCGTCGCCATGCGGGCCCGCGGCGCCGGCGCCATCGTCCTCGTCACCGAGGTGGACCCCCTGAGGGCCATCGAGGCCACGATGGACGGGTATGAAGTCATGCCGATGCATGATGCGGCCCGCGCCGGCGACCTCTTCGTCACCGTGACGGGCGACGTGAACGTCATCCGTCCGGAACATTTCCGCCGCATGAAAGACGGCGCGATCGTCGCCAACAGCGGCCACTTCAACGTGGAACTGGACTTGCCGGGCCTGGCGAAACTCGCGAAGCGCATTCGCCGCGGCGTCCGGCCGTTCGCCGACGCCTACGACCTCCCGAACGGCCGGACCCTCTACGTCCTGGCCGAGGGGCGGCTCGTCAACCTGGCCGCCGCCGAGGGCCACCCCGCCGCCGTCATGGACATGAGTTTCGCCGTCCAGGCCCTGACGACCGAGTGGGTCGCTCGGCATCGCGGCCGCCTGGACATCCGCGTCCACGACGTGCCGCACGATGTGGATGAGTTCGTCGCGGCGCTGAAACTCCGGACCATGGGCATCCGCATAGACCGGCTGACGGGGGAGCAGGCCAGGTACCTGGCCTCCAGCGACATGGGGACGTAAGAGTCATGGCCACGATTCGACCGTTTCGAGCCCTGCGCTATAACACGCACGATCCCTTAAGCATCGCCCTCGTGACCGCGCCGCCGTACGACTGCATCACGCCCCAGGAGCAGGACGAACTCTACCGGACCCATCCGCACAACGTCGTCCGCCTGATCCTCGGCAAGGCCCTCCCCGGCGACGGTCCCGACCACAACAAGTACACCCGAGCGGCGTCACTTCTTCAGAAGTGGCAGAGGGGCGGCATCCTGGCGCGCGATCCGACGCCCATGATCTACTGCTATCACCAGGAGTTTGAGATCGAAGGCAAGGCGTTCCTGCGCCGTGGATTTCTGGCCCGCGTGGGCCTCGAGGAGTTCGGCGCCGGCCAGATCTTCCCTCACGAAGAGACGATGCCAGGTCCTAAGGAGGACCGCCTGAAACTGATGCGGGCCACTCGGACCAACACCGAGCCGATCTTCGGCCTGTTCCCGGACCACGCGGGCGAGATCGCCGACTTCTGCAAGGGCCAGCCGCCATGCGAGCCGCTCGTTCAGACGGTTGACGGCAGCGGCGTGGCTCACCGCCTCTACGGCTGCTCGCGACAGGAGATCGTGGCCGGGATCAGCAAGGCCATGGCCGCAAAGCCCATCTACATCGCCGACGGCCATCACCGCTACGAGACCGCGCTGGCGTATCGCCGGGAACTCCAGGCGGCCGGCGAATCGGTCGGCCCCGACCATCCGGCCTCGAGCATCCTGATGCTGTGCGTCTCGATGCACCATCCGGGCCTGGCGGTCCTGCCGGCGCACCGCATCCTCCACGGCCTGAAGGGTCTGACGACCGACCGCCTCCGCCGCGCCACGGAAGAGCATTTCGCCTGGCAGGAACTCACGGGCGCCGAGGCCACGAGCGCCCGCCTCGACGAGCACCTCCGCCAGTCGCGCGACCACGTCTTCGGTCTCTGGACGCGCGATACTTCCAAGGCGTTCATCCTCACCCTCAAGGACCCGAAGGTCATGGACAGCCTGGCGGCCGACCACTCGAAGGCGTGGCGGCGGCTGGACGTCGCGATCCTCGAACGGGTCCTCCTCGGCCACGACCTCCCGAAGGCCGTGGACGACGTCTCGGCCCTGCGGCGGACCTACGTCCACCTCGCGCAGCAGGCGTTCGACGCGGTCCACGAGGCCGGGGCCGACGCCGCCCTGGTCCTCCGGCCCCTGCCGGTCCAGGCCCTCCAGGACGTCGCCAAGGAAGGCGAACGCATGCCGGCCAAATCGACCTATTTCTATCCGAAAGCCCTGAGCGGCCTCGTGATGAATCCGCTGGATTGACGTCGCTCCCGGTGGACACACGGCGGGCGGACCGCCGCAAGACAGGCCGCTGCCAGCCAAACGATAATCTGGAAGGCCTTCATCTGAGGCGTTCTCCTTTGATCGTCCCCCGGTCCTCGATATCCCCTATCATGGAGGGTGGATGGCCCGATGGATGTCGGGGCAAGGGGATGCTTGACAACCCGCCGAATCTGTTGTATATGCGTACGAGGATGTTTCGTGGAGGCAGCGCAAAAAATGCGAGATTCAAGAATTCGGCCATCCCGCCGTGCCGCACCCAAGCAGGATGAGATCATAACCGAATTCCGTCGCCAGATCGTGAACGGCCTCTTGAAGCCCGGCTCGCGGTTGCCGCCACGGCGGCAGATCGAGGCCCGTTTCCAGGCGGGCGTAGTGACGGTCCAGCGAGCGATGGATCACCTGATCCGCGACGGATTTATCCTAACGCAAAGCACGGCCGGGACTTACGTGGTGCCCCATCCCCCCCACCTGAGCCGATACGGCCTGGTCTTCATGAGCCGTCCCGCGGGTTGGCACCGCTGGACGCGTTTCTGGACGACCCTCAGCGAGCAGGCCGAGGACATCGAGCAGACAACGCCATTGCGAATGCCCCGCTACTACATGGAGGGAAGCCTCCGGGGAGAGGATTACGAGGTTCTGCTGGAAGATGCCGGCTCGGACCGACTGGCGTGACTTATCTTGACGTTTCCGCCCTTCATTCTGAAAGGCACCGCGCTGCTTCAGAGGCGCAAGTTGCCGATGGTGGCCATCGCCACCGGGGCCGAAGAAGGCATTCCGATCGTGGATCATGACCACAAAGCCTTTATTTCCAAGGCGTTGGATTACCTGGCATCCAGGGGCCGGCGCCGGATCGCCATCCTCCTGCCGGGGAAGGTTCCCGACTACGAGGACAGTTTCGCCGCGGGCCTGGCCGCGCGCGGCATGGTCAGTCACCCCTGGTGGACCCTGTTCTTCAGCCCCGTCGAGATGCAAGGGGCCTCCAGTACCGTGCACCTCCTGATGCGTCCTGGGCAGGATGAGCGCCCGGACGGCGTGATTATCGCCGACGATAACCTCGTTGAGGAGGCCCTTGCCGGCCTCATGGCCGCAGGGGTGCGGATCCCCGAGGACGCGGACGTTGTCGCTCACGCCAATTTCCCCTGTGTGGCGAAGACTCCGGTTCCGTTGAAACGCCTTGGCTATGACTGCCGAGAGATGCTGCGGACCTGCACCCAGATCATTGATGCCATCTGTTCTGGAGAACCGGTCCCCCCAAGGACGCTTATCGCCCCCGTTTTTGGGGAGTGTTATTGACCACTGCATTGCCAAAGGAACACGCTGTCATTCTGAGGCCCGCTTACGGGCCGAAGAATCTCGCCGTGAAGCCGCGAGAAAGACGAGATTCTTCGCTTCGCTCAGAATGACAACTTTCCCCTGCCGTACCTTTGACAATGCAGGGCTCAATAGAGCGTATTAAGTTTGCCTATGAACAGCGCGGCGGGTCTATGACCCTTCGGCTTCGCTCAGAGCAGGCTCTGCCGCGCACAGGATAACATTTTTTCGGAGCACAAGAGAAAATTATTTCGCTTGCCGCGCGTCGCGTGTGCCACGGTCGCCGCGGCGACCGTGCGTTTTTCGGACGGCCATGGGCCACGGCTGAGCCGTAGGCAGCCGTGCCCGTCTCTTGTCATGCTGAGCGAAGCGAAGCATCTCGCCGTTTTTGCCTCTTGCAGGCCTGCGCCCGGCGGCGTAACCTATCGGCATGGCAGTCACGTAGGGTGGGTGCTATGCACCCACGCGCTTTGTGAAGGAACCCCATGCCTCGCAAACCCGCCAAAGAATCACCGCGACGCCGTGAAGCCCCGGCCAAACCCTCGCCGCTTCTCGACACCCGCGTCATCTATTGCGGCGACAACCTCGTGCAACTCGCCAAGTTGCCCGACGCCTGCGTGGACCTCATCTACATTGACCCGCCCTTTAACTCGAACCGCAACTACGAGGTCTTCTGGGGCGAGACACGCGAAAAACGATCCTTCGATGACCGCCACGCCTCGACCCAGGCGTACATCGAGTTCATGCGGCCGCGCTGCGCCCATCTCGCCCGCGTCCTCAAAAAGACCGGCTCGTTCTATTACCTGACGGAGTGTACATATGCTTCTCTTCATTGACGAAAGCGGACACGACCACAAGGATATGCCCTGCGAGGCGCTCGCCGGCGTGGCCGTTTCGGAGCAGAACCTGTGGAATCTAGTGCGGGCGGTCCGCGCTGCGGAGAAGGACCGTTTCGGCGATTACTTTAGGAACTTGCGGGACGAGGAGCCGAAGGCCAAGAAACTGCTGAAGAGGAAACGGTTTCGTATGGCCGGGCGTCCGATTGAAATCCCTGCCGAAAAAGTGCAATCACTTGCACACGCCGCCCTGCTCAAAGGCAAGGCTGCACGCGAGGCGGGGCGCACCACCAGTGACGCCACGGAACTCGAACTCGTTGCCTACAGCCGTGCCGTGCTGGATTTCGTCCACGAGGTGCTGAACATTGCCGCACAGCATGGAGCAACAGTGTTTGCCGCAGTGGTTGACCGAAACGCCCCGAGACCTGAACCAGGACTCTTGCGGAAAGACTACGTCTATCTCTTCGAGCGGTACTTCTACCATCTGGAAACCCTGCCTCCATCAGAACGCGGCCTGGTGGTTTTCGACGAACTCGACAAGGCACAGTCGCACATTCTGATCCAACAGATGGCGGCGTACTTCCTCGGGACGGAAACGGGCCGGTTCCGAAGTTCCCGGATCGTTCCTGAGCCTTTCTTTGTTCACTCTGAACTGACTACCGGCATCTTCTTGGCGGATCTGGTCGCCTACGTCCTGGGATGGGCGTGGTGCCTCCGGGGCCGGGGCGAGCCCTGCCGCAATGATCTCCAACCCTATGTCAGGAAGATCCTCAACATGCAGTTCCACGGCGAGAAACCGCGTCAGGATGGCGAGGGGGTGTGGCACCTTCGTGGCATCGTTTCCATTGACGATCTGCGAGGCAAATTCGACCGCGATGAGGATGAAGCGGGAGCATAAAAAAGAAAGGCAATGGCCGGTCACTGTGACCAACCAAAGCCTCCATTAGCAATATCGCCTATAAAGGGGTGAAAGTCAACAGAAAATCCGGGCGCGGTCGCCACTCAGGCAAGGCGGTGTCCCCAATAAGACCCAGGTCGGCGACAAGGGGATTGACGGCCGCATCTATCCGGTCAGGGCCATGCCCCGCCGCCAGCCTTCCGAGGCCGATGTGGCACAGCCGCCCCCTGTGGCACACCCGCCCTCGGGTGTGCATGATAGCCAGCCGAGGGCGGCTGGGCCACAACCGGAACTCGCGTTCATGGACGTGTGGTACCCGATCCAGGTGAAACAGAAGGATAAGGTTGGCAGGCCGGAGATTGACAGTTTCGAGGCGGCCCTTCAGCGCGAAAAACGGACGACCGGCTTCTTCGTGGCCTTCGACTATTCCGAAGACGCCCTCGAAGAGATCAGCGCCTTCTTCAAACGCTCCGGCATCATGATCCGGGCGCTGACGGTCAAAGACATCCTGGACGAACAGATTGCGAGGAAGTTGGTGTAATTATCCTAATAATTGCCACTGGTTCTTTTTCGGCGGAATGATTTTATGCATGACCATCTTTTGCTGCGACTTGAAATACCCATTCTCGCCACGTCTATTGTTGCAACCCCTGGCATGATATTTGACAATTGGTTTCCTCTTGATAACAAAGATTTCCTCTTGGCAAAGGAAGATGGTTTATCCCTTACACTTTGGTTTGATGAGAAATGCACCCGTTTCCAAACGCGCGAGGAATTATCTCATTGGCTCAACCCAATGGCACATTTTGTAAACGCCGATGTTGTGTGCACCCAAATCTCTCCAGAACTCGCATCCTGTATTGCGAGTCGCGCCGCCCGAGATCACCATACCGCCAAGAAGTACAATCAACAATATACCGAGTTTGCGCGACGCCTATATGTCTTCGCCATTAAGCACTTTAATCGCCTGGTCGCATACGTACGCACATACAAGGGCCAGTACTGGTTGCAGGAGTACTCCTTAGACACGGGGAACATGGGCTCCGCTTTCGTGAGCTTTAAGGCAAAAGCCAAATTGGGGGATTCTGATTGGCTGAGATGGGACGTCCCCAATTCATACAACATCAGCTGCGTGGGCATCGAACAAGTCCGTTATATAGACAAATCAAGTTGGTCTGAGGCGATGGCCTTTGTCAATTCCTCCCGGCGTCCTTTCTTGGTTCTTGATCTTCTCTCGGACGCAGAATGGCTTGCAGGCATCGGTCACCGAAGGAGTGCCCTGACTCAAGCCGTTACGGCTCTTGAAGTTGCCATCAGCCATTTTGCCAAAGGTGTTAATGTCAGCATGCTTGAAGCTCCCACTTCTGCGAAGCGAACTGATTGGGGCTCACTCAAGGGTCAAATTGAACACCTTGGCATTTCAGGCACTGTCAGGTACCTCTTGCCGATAATCCTTCCCGCTCGCATTTTAGATGAAGCGGTTCTGACAGACTGCCAAGAAGCCTTAACTCAGCGCCAGAACGTAGTACATCAGGGCCAGCGCGATATTGACCCCACCGATTGCCGCAGATTCTTGCGTGCTATCCGCCAAATGTGTGAAATCCTTCGCGGACTAACTTCTACCGGTGCCAGTGAGTAAAGGCGTGTGGCATGCTTTCGCCCCGGCGGGGCGGCGGGGTGTAGCCACGGGTGGAGCGGCGCGGCCGCGCTCTGGCCCGACGCGGAACCCGTGGAAAGCGGATGTTCTTTATCCTGTTTTTTTCTCCTCTTTTCGCCCCGGCGGGGCGACGGAGATTCCCAAACCGACGAAGTGCGTAGGTCGGGTCAACAGACCCGACATCCCCCACCTTGGCGCGTGCGACCGAAAAGTCGGGTCTGTTGACCCGACCTACATACTCAGGCGATCTTAAACTGCCATAAACCGCCCTATAATGTTGCTGGCGCAAGGTGGATTCCGCGCTGGCAAAACGCACGTAAGTATTATGGACGTATGTCTATCCATATGCGTGCAAAACGTGCAAAAAACGATACAAAAACGATCAAAAGGGATTCGGTTTGAGTAAAAAACGTCAAAAACCAGTACGGTTTCGTCTTGCCTAGTTTAACATCGCTCCTGCACACCCCCCTTGGCGCTAGCGCCAAGGCCGTTTTGTGGATAACTTGGCCCCAAAAAGCGCGCCAAACCGCGCTAAAAATGTGTTTTCCGGAAAACGGAAATGCGACTTATATCAAAAACGGGGAACGGGGAATGGGCAACGGGCAACAGGCAACGGCAGTTCAAAGTTCAAGGTTCAAGGTTCCCGCCGCCGCCCTTCGGGCTATGGCGGGCCGCCGTAGCCTTGGCGAAGGCGGCAAAGTTCAAAGTTCGGGTGGCCTGCCATGAGCAAAGGGGTTGAAGACCTCCCTGGAGATCCTCAACCCCGTGTCGAATGGTGGAGCCGAGCAGGGTCGAACTGCCAACCTCCTGATTGCGAACCAGGCGCTCTCCCAGTTGAGCTACGGCCCCGAATGTGCCCATTGTACTCGGCGAAGGCGTCAATTCAAGGCCGTAATTCGCGTGTCGGCCGCCGCGCCAATCGCCACGCGCGATCGGCGAAAAAGCCGCGCGGCTGGGTCGCGGGATAGTGCGTCAGGGGGACGCGGCCCAGGTCCGCGCGGGGCACGTAACAGACGCGCGATGCTGCCGATCTGCGAGATTTAAGAGCGATGCGCGGGGGCGGAGCGCGGACCTCCGGGTCGCCACAGACGCCGTGGCTTGCCGAAGCGCCGCCCGCTCCGGAGCGCCTGTGCGGCGCGGGTATCCGCACGGGACGAGCCGGCATGGCCGGTGGCCGCCAGGACTTCCCCCCGTCACCCGTCTCTGGCCGAATCGCTTCGACGCCGGCCCGTCCGTGAGGCCATCCCAGCACAGGGGCCGCGCTTGGGCTCCCAGCGCGCTCCCAAGTATCGTCTTAGGCGCGGCCGAGGCGAATCCTTATGCGCCGGCCGGTGACAGCGCCGTGGCACGGCAGGGGCCGGGAGGGCCTTTTGCCTTGTGTCCCTCGGAGGCCGGCGATACGATTTCGTGTCTGGGTTCGGCAGGGGACACCGCGATGGAACGGCCCGTATGACTCAAGTGCCGCAAGAGAGAACGCTTAGCGACGTTCTCCGCGATCGGGGCGAGAGGGTCCGCCAGGCCCTCGACCGGGCCCTGGCTGCGCCCGACGAGCACAGCCAGCGGCTTTACGAGGCCATGCGGTACATGGTCCTCGGGGGCGGAAAGAAACTGCGGCCCGTGCTGGTCCTTCTGGCGGCCGAAGCCTGCGGCGGGTCGGTCGAGGAGGCCATGCCGGCGGCCTGCTCCGTCGAGATGGTCCACACGTATTCGCTCATCCACGACGACCTGCCGGCGATGGACAACGATGACTTGCGTCACGGCAAGCCCTCGTGCCACAGGGCGTTCGGCGAGGCCATGGCCATCCTGGCCGGCGACGCCCTGCTGACGGAGGCGTTCGCCGTCCTGGCGACGGGGGTGACGGACGCCGCCAAGGCCCGGCGTCTGGCGGCCGAACTGGCCGGCGCCGCGGGGGCCGCCGGGATGGTC